>OGEE01000039.1_pt1 | contig 103964 bp, 98 predicted proteins | sample 1570571 | NCBI WGS metagenome assembly OGEE01 (sample SAMEA2582169, study PRJEB24529) | metagenome | biome: Human gut stool | place: China | collected 2011
AAAGAGAAAATTCAGAGCCTTTGGTATTGAGTATTTCCACCACGCCATCTGCTTTGATTGCGACTTTGAGCAACTGCGTAATACGCTCATCTATGATTTTTCGAGTAATCTGCTTATTCCCGGAAAGACGTGACAGTAATGTCCTTACAGCTTCAAAATATGCCTCTTCAAAACGCTCAGCAGGAGTCAGCAAACTGCGACAAAGTGAAGCCGCTTGCGACAAACGCTTGCTTTCTTCCATAAAGACTTTTTGAGCTTCAGAAGAAACTTTATCTTGAGCAGCAGGTTCTGATGGGACAAGATTATTCTTATCAAGTAACACATTTACACCACCTCTAATGAGGTTGGCTCGTTGCAGATTTGAACAATCAGAAAAAGCAGAATAATCATAGCCGTTCAGACATTCCCGACATCGCTTTAAAGCTGAAACAAACTGCTGATAAGCGGTTGTCTTGATATTTGGGTCTCCGAAGCGTTTTTTGTCGCGTCCTGTATAATCGTGCATGGCTTTTTTCAGAGCTTTGGCAATACCGATATAATCCACCACCAAACCGCCGCTTTTTTCAGGAAATACACGGTTTACCCGAGCGATAGCCTGCATCAGATTATGTCCTTTCATCGGCTTGTAAACATACATTGTTGCAAGCGAGGGCACATCAAATCCCGTGAGCCACATATCCACGACAATAGCGATTTTCAGGGATGAGTTGTTATCCTTAAACTGGCGAGCCAGCTCCTCCTTCCTTGCGCCCGAGCCGATAATATCGTTCCATTCTACGGGGTCTTGGTTTCCTTGCGTCATAACCACAGCGATAATCTCTTTCCACTGTGGACGAAGTTCTATCAGTTTTTTATAGATGTCTATCCCGGTGGCTCGGTCAATCGCTACAATCATGGCTTTTCCTGTAAGCAGGTCGGCACGGTTATTCTCGTAATGGTCTATGATGTCCTTGCATAATGTGTCAATAGTCTGCGGGGCTGAAAGCAGGGCATGAAGCCGTGCATTTTCATCCTTGGAGCGTTTAATGTCCTGCTCCTCCGCCCCCTCTTCAGCAAGTTTGTCATACTCGCTGTCAAGCAATCTGAGTGTGTCATCATCCAAATCCAATTTCAGCAGGCGGCTTTCATAATAGACAGGAACAGTTGCCCCATCTTCCACAGCTTGGGTCATATCGTAAATGTCGATATAGTTGCCGAAAACCTCCCTTGTATCGTTATCGTCTTGTTCGATGGGAGTACCCGTAAAGCCGATAAATGCGGCATGAGGCAAAAGTTTACGCACAATAGCTGCAAAACCGAGTTTCAACTCTCCTGTTTCAGTATCTATTTTTGTTTTGGTGTTTGATTGTGTACGGTGGGCTTCATCACTAATCACAATCACATCAGAACGGTTGGTGATTAATTTTTCACGGTCTTTGAATTTCTGGATATTGGCAAAGATAATACCGTGACTTTTACGCTTTTCAAGCAATTCATATAAATGTTCTCCATCGGTAGCCTTGACAGGCTTTTGACGTAAATAATCGCTGCAAGCTGCAAAGGTACTGTGCAGTTGATCATTCAAGTCAAGACGGTCAGTTAGTACAAGCAGGGTTGCACTCAACAGATTCTTTAAAAGCTGGTGGGCATAGAACACCATCGAAAGACTTTTACCTGAGCCCTGTGTATGCCAAAATACACCGATTTTTCCGTCTTTACGTTGCAGGGCTTGCTTGGTACATTCGAGAGCTTTCTTTACAGCAAAATATTGATGATAGCCTGCAAGAATACGGGCTTTTTTATCCACTCCCATCGTGAGAGTAAAATCAGCAATAATATCAATGAAACGATGTTTGACAAAGATACCATTGAAGAAAGTTTCAAAATCGGCAAATGCCGTGCTTTCATAACTTCCGTCTGTGGTTTTCCACTCCATATATCGGTCGAGTGGTGCAGTAATCGTACCCACCCGAGTGTCTGCCATATCACTTATTACGAGCATTTGACAAACAGTAAAGAGCTGTGGAACAATACGCATATAGTTTTGCAACTGTTGGTGGGCTTCCTCCGAATTAGTAACTTCACGAGAAGGAGACTTCAATTCAAAGACGGAGATAGGCAAACCGTTGATGAATACCACGATGTCAGCACGTTTGGTAGATTTGCCATTTACTACAGTCCATTGATTAGCTACAACAAAAGAGTTATTGTCTATATGGTCAGGGTTCGTTTCGATTATCTTGATATGGTCGCTGCGTAATGTGCCTTGAGCAGTCTTAAAAGTCACATCCAAACCGTTTTGTATCCAATCGGTAAGAGTAATATTCGCACCAACCAAAGGTAAACTGAATTGTTCGCGTATTTGACGGATGGCTTCATCTACGGCTGCGGCTTTGTCTGTTCCATTGATGACCAACATTGCCTTACGCAATACTCCCGGTATGGTTGCATCAGTAAGTTCCCGACCTGTTTCGGCTTCAAGTTCCGGACCATAATGATATTCATAGCCCATTCCCTTGAACAATGAGATTATTGATTGCTCATATGAATCTTCTGTAAAATGGAACGTATTAGGCATAATAGATTGGAATTAAATTATCATTTATACGGCGGTTCAGTTCAATTTTATCATCGAAGGAGGAAAGAATATCAGCAATACATCTCTGCTCTTCAAGTTTTGGCAATAAAATAGGTATTTCAGCCATTAGCTTTGTGTTAATAGAAGGCATTGTTGCACCAACTGCTATACTCTTAATATATTGCTTAACAGACTCTTTGCAGAAATAGTAATATAAAAATAATGGATGGCAATTATTGCCACATCTAACGCGCAAGCATCTACCAGAAAAAAGCCAATCATTTTCAGCCGAAGTTACATATGAGCATCTATCTACAGAGCCAACGCGACTAAATACTATATCCCCCTCTTGTAGCAAATATTTAGAAAGCCTCTTTTTATCATCATCAGAGACCAATGGCAGATTTTGTTTTGAAAATCGCCTATTCCCTAAGTGCTCAACTGTTACTATAGGAGTTCCAGTCGAAACATAGTCTTCATTATGTAATTGACTGCCAAAAGGACCAGTCTGTACCTCTGCAATATCTGATAATTTATATTCTTCCATAAATGAGAATTTAGCAGTTTAAATCATTAATTTTCAGTTTCCCCGACATTAATTTCGGGATAAGTGTATCGCGAAGGCTAATAAGCCTGTCATTTTCTTGTAGTAACTCTGCCATCCGTTTATAATAAGAGGCAAGTACCTCATCCATCATTTTGGATTCACTATCGGATGGTTTTCTTATCTCAAAATCAGGTAATGCTTTCTTGCTAAGATGAAGTACAGTCGTTCCGTTTACATACCCAAGGCTATGCCCCTTAAATAGCTTGTTTTTAAGCATTGCTGCAAGTAAAAACCTATACGGGAATGTTTCTTTGGGTAGGACTTTTACCAAGTCCATTGAGAAAATAATGCTATTATATTTACCGTAAGTAAGCAATAATTCAGCATTACCGATCACATCTGCATTTTGGGTAAGGTCGGTATGCGCAACTAAAATATCGAATAAATTAGCATAATGGCATTCTTTAAGTTTCGCAGAAGGATTAATTTCCTTAAAACCATCAGCTTTAAAGCCTCCATTTCGCCCAAAGTTTTTTATGGTTGCCATGGCTATATTTGAGCAATCGGTCAATTCTTCGCCTGTATATGAATATCCACCAACGAAAGAAGCCACTTCCGACAATGACGTTTCTTCCCAATTAGGATTGGAATTATCCACGAACCACGACTTGAACAACGCTTGTGCCTGCTGCTCTAAATTATCATTTATACGGCGGTTCAACTCGATTTTGCTATCAAGTGAAGAAAGAATTGAAGCTATCTTTTCTTGCGTTTCCAAATCTGGTACTTCAACCTCATAGTTGGAGAATGAACTTTTATTTATAATAGGTACGGCAGTGGAAGTTTTACTAAGATAATTCAATTCCTTACCGACCAATGTCATGAGATAATACACAAAATCAGCATCAAACCGCCGATTGGGGATAATAGAATTAAACTGTTGGTTGGTTATAGTTGGTTCTGATGTCATTACGACCTTACCCAAATCAGTACCAATACAACTTACGCACACAGAGTGCGGAGGGAGCAAACAATTTTTCACTTCGTTCAATCCTTGTTCTGTAAGGGTCTTACCTGTTTTAGGAACGGACTTATAAGATAAGTCATCTGATGGGGTAAGAAAAGGAATATCACCGCCATAGTTTTCAACAATAGATGTTCTGGGAGTTTTCCCAGTAACAACTTTGCCAATATCTGATATGTGTATTTTCTTTAGCTCCATAAATGAGAATTTAGCAGTTAGTTTGACCATCCAATTTATCTTCTATCTCTTTGATTGATGGCATTGTACCTTCAACCTTTTCAGGATAGAGCTTTTCAAGCTCATATTCGGATATTCCGAGAGGCTGGCTGCTTGATTCCAGCGCATATTGAGCCAATGTGTTGTTCTTCTGCTTACAAATAAGCAATCCGATTGTGGGATTGTCTCGTCCCTCTTTGCGAAGTAGATGATTACAAGCGACAACGTAACCACCCAACTGACCTGCGTCAGCAAAATCGAATTCTCCGATTTTTACTTCAACTACGACATAGCAAGATAATCTGAGATTATAGAAAAGCAGGTCTATAAATTTTTCCTTCTCAGCTATTTGCAAGCGATACTCTTTGCCTACATAGGCGAATCCGGTACCAAGTTCCAACAAAAAATTAGTGATATTGGTCAGCAGTGTATCTTTCAGTTTGCGTTCATTGTATTTCCCACGCAAACCAGTGAAAGAGAAATCGTAGGGGTCGCGTGTTAATTCCTGTGCCAAATCGCTATCCACATCTGGAAGTGTATTCTTAAAATTTGTCAGAGCCTTACCACTTCGCTCATACAGATTTGTACCCAACATATTCAGCAATATATCTCTACTCCAACCATTTTCCAATGTTTGGCGTACATAGAACAAAGCCTTACTTGAATCATTGGAACATTTGTCTATGATATAGCGGTGATGCCCCCAAGGTATTGAAAACAAATCGGAGTATAATCTTTCCACAAGTTGTGGAAGATTTTCCTTTTCAGATTCTTCCACAACTTGTGGAAGAATTGCAACCTGTTGGTTATAAAGGGTATAAAATCGCTTTGCGTATCGAATTGAAGTTTCGGACAGTCCTTCAACATCAGGCATTTCATGACGCAAGTCACGGCTTAATGTAGCGTAAAACTTACTGCCATACTTGTTATCTGCTTGTTTCTCCTCAATATCTTTACCAAGCTCCCAATAATAGCGCAGCAGTTCTTTATTCACCTTTATTGCTGCCTTGATTTGGCTACCACGATAACGCTTTACAAGCTCATCAACCCATAAAGAGTAATCCTTATCTAATATGCCGATTGATTTATCCATAATTATTTTTCGGTTTCTATTTCATTAATTTTCAACTCACCTGACATTAGCTTTGGTAAAAGTGTGTCACGCACTTTTGCCTGTTTTGCATTTTCAAGGCTGTTAGAAAGTATCGTTTTGATGAAAGGTAGAACTATTTCGCCAAACTTTTTCACATAAGGGCTTTCATTTGAGTATATGGGCAAACATTCAACATCTTTAGTATTAATTCCGGGAATCGCAGCCTTACCTCCAATTGAATTTAATTGGTTCATAATGTATGGTGTTTGCATATAAAAATAAGCAAACACATTATAGCCACAGTCCATTAAGTCCAAAAGAAAAACGTGTTCATTGATATACATTTCATTGAAAGGGAATCCTTCTCCAAAAATAGTGAAATTTGGAATAAAATACCCCGGCTTGCCCCCGTCTTTGTAAATCAATAGTTCATATCCATTAATTTTTCCTTTTTTTATCGTTTGAGCATATTCTTCGGGGATATATTTTGTCTTAGAGTAATCATAATATCCCAGCCCCTTAATGTTTTCTGCTCCAATGCTCGGAACGCCTATCAATGTAGCTCCACCTTTCGGTCTTTTCCCGCTTTCTATATTATGAGGTATATTTTCAATATATGTTATTGGTAGCTCTTTAGGAGTACTCCCCAATACAGAATTGACAAATTCACCGTCCCTGAACGGCTCGAAATCCACAAACCAAGCCTTGAACAACGCCTGTGCCTGCTGCTCTAAATTATCATTTCCGTGTCTATTTTGGAAAAAAGATGTGCTTCTACCATATGTCGAACAATACCACATGCTAATTTATAAATTTACGGTGAGAGAGTTTGACATTATTTTGATTAACCATCGCATAGTGCATGGTGGTGTCAATCTTGACATGACCAAGCAAGCGTTGCACTTGCTCCACAGGCATACCTTTGTCTATAGCCATAGTAGCCAAGGTACGGCGGAACTTATGAGGGTGAACACGTACGATTTTTGCCAAACGACCGATTTTGCGCAAACGGGTTTCCACGCCCGAAATCTCAAGCCGTTTATGCGGTTTTGCCAACGAAACAAAAAGTGCTTTGTTCCGGTCTTTACGAGAAGTCAAATATTGTTGCAAATGAATTTTTGCACGGGCGTTGAAGTAAACAATACGTTCCTTGTTGCCTTTGCCGAAAACAATACATTCGCGCTCGGAAAAATTGATGTCTTCACGATTGAGCTTCACCAGTTCACCCACACGCATACCCGTAGAAGCCAACAAATCAATAATGGCAAGGTCGCGAATTTTGGTACAACTATCCCGTAGCTGTTCGATATTCTCATCACTCAACACCTCTTTCACCTGTGTCCCAGTTTTTACCTTGTGTATCCTGCGGACAGGACTTTTGACAATATAGTCTTCTTCTTCAAGCCAAGCGAAGAATGACGAAAATATCCGACGGATATTATCAATGGTCACTTTGCTTGATTTGTTCTTTCTTTGGAATACAGCGAGGTAGGCTCTGATGTCTTCTGTCGTGTAGTCGGTTATCTTCTTAGGCATCTTTTTGAATAGTTGCCGAATGGTAGAACCGTAGTATTTGATTGTCGGAGTAGTGCAACCCTCCACTTGTTTTGCCGACAGAAATATATCAAGCAAACGGTCGTTAGACGCTGCATTTTCGTGCAGGGTCTCGCCATCCTCTGTAATAGTGTATTTGCTTACAACTTGAAGCAACACACTATTAAGGTGAGCTACTTGTTCAAAACTTAATACTTCTGCCATTGCGGTGCTGATTTCCTGAATTAATTTTTCTTTCATATCCTCGTTATTAATGTGAATCTAACGAAGAGTAGAAGTCGTTTCATTTGACGGTAAAACCGATACTTGCCAACCGTTTACGAATTTCATCTTCAAGCGTATGTGATTGGGCAAACAAATCCGAAAGTTCGGAAGTAAGGCGTTCCATCTTTTCTTGGAAAGGTTCTCCGTCTTCCTCCACTTCAGCAATACCGACATAACGTCCGGGAGTAAGAATAAAGTCTTGCTTTTCTATATCTTGAATAGTGGCAATAGCAGAAAAACCTTTTTCAGTTTCAAGCGTCCCGGCACGAAACTGTTCAAAGGTATCTGCTATGCGTGCAATATCATTGCCATGGTCTTCTGTTTCTTCTCCACAAGAAAGTTCACGGTGCGTACGGTCTTTCATATAACCCATGTTACGGGCATCTATAAAAAGCGTTTTGCCCGGTTGTGCCTTCTTCTTTGTCAAGAACCACAGACAACAAGGTATCTGCACATTGTAAAATAATTGCGATGGCATGGCAATAATGCTTTCCACTAAATCGGCTTTGACAATATTTTTACGGATTTCTCCCTCTGTGCCTTGCTGTGATGATAACGAACCGTTAGCAAGAACCAGACCGATACGTCCATTGTCTGCCAAGTGGTATAGCATATGCTGCATCCATGCAAAGTTGGCATTACCCTCCGGTGGTATTCCATATTGCCAGCGTGGGTCATCTCGTAATTGGTCGCCACCCCATTTAGAAATATTGAACGGTGGATTAGCCATTACGAAGTCCGCTTTGAGAAACGGGTGCCTGTCATCGTGGAAAGAATCACCGGAACTATCACCAAAGTTGGCTTCAATACCACAAATGGCAAGGTTCATTTGTGCCAACCTCCACGTGTTGCTGTTGAGTTCCTGCCCATAAACAGATATTTGATTGATATTACCCCGATGTCGTTCGATAAACTTACTACTCTGCACAAACATACCTCCCGAACCACAGGCAGGGTCAAAAATTTTACCCTTGTAAGGTTGGATAACTTCAACTATGGTACGGACAACACAGGAAGGCGTATAGAACTCACCGCCTTTCTTACCTTCTTCGCGGGCAAATTCTCCAAGGAAATACTCATATACACGCCCAAGTACATCGCGAGCTTCAGAACCGGTAAAATGCAGGTTGTTTTCAAATATATCAATTACATTACCCAAGCGGCGTTTATCAAGCTCCGGTCGGGCATAGTTTTTGGGAAGAATACCTTTAAGTTGCTTATTCTCTTTCTCCAATGCTTCCATTGCCGCATCCACAACAACTCCAATTTCAGCAGTAAGTGAGGCTTTAACAATTTTGTCCCAACGGGCATCAACAGGAACAAAAAATATGTTATCGCCAATATATTCATCCGGGTCTTCCTCAAAGCCAGCACCCTCTGCAATCAGTTCATCGTGTTTGACTTTGAAGCAGTCGTTGATATATTTTAGAAAAACAAGTCCGAGTACAACACTTTTATACTCGGCAGCATCAAGGTTGCCACGCAATTCGTTTGCGGAATCCCATAACGTCTGCTCGATGGTTTTCTTTGCTACATCTTTTGTTTTTGCTTTTTTTGCCATGGTCGTATATAAAAGCAAAACTCCATCACTATCCCTGCGAGGCAGACCAAAGCCTATAAGACAGCGAAGGAGTTTCGTATGTTATTTATTCTTATTCTTCAGGTCATTAGCGCAGTTGCTTTTTCAGTCACAAAGGTAATGCCTTTTCGTGGATTTTCTTGCATAATCCAGAAATAACTATTATTTGAACCTCACGTTTCATTAACTTAACATCAATGATGTATTCGACAACAGAGACAAATTACCGACTAATATTATCATAATAAGATTACCAAACATTGCCATACATTGCAGTGAAATAACAGAAATCAGCCTTAGCCCTATGTGTGAAAATCATTCTTTTTTGTCAGTTCGCTTCAAATATTCATTAAGAACTTCTCTTGCATAATAATAGCCTCTTTCTTTGAATCTATTCCATGATATAATCAACAGTATCATTGCAATCGGCCAAAACTGCCATTCGTTATAAAAACGAAAAGCACACAGAGTGTCTGCAATCAATATTGTTGTAAGCATTGTTCGTGCCCAAGCATATTGGGCATTAAAAGCTGGAACTCTACAATCCTCACATCCATTGACTTTTCTCATGGCACATCCGAACATTTTCCGTTCAGAGGCATGTTGGTCATTCAATTCTTTTTTCAACGTTGCTATTGCTTTTTCGGCTTCATAGAATTTAATACGCTTACATCCTGTCCAATTTTGTCCATTCACTAATGTAAGCAGTTTATCTGATGGCATACCATTTATTGTTTTGTAATAAAAGCCTTCAAGCAGGCTTCCGATAGCATTAATAAAATATCCAGCTAAATATCCTAATGCCAGATATACAACACCATCTATTTCTATATTTCCGATAAAAAGATAATTAATGGTGGCCACAATAGTTACACCTATTATGGTATTTGATAATAAATCGTAGTATTTTATATCCATAAGTATTTCATCTTTAAACTACTAACGTTCCCGCATAATACCAATCTACAATAGAAAATCCATAAACGGTTCGCGTAATATTTCCTTTTCCTTGTTTAGCTTTTAGGCATGTGGGCTTATTATTAATTTTATTTTTAGTGTAAATATGCACTTCTTTGCCATTATTTTCAAAACGTATATCTCCAGCTGCATTTTGAGTAATAGTCTGCCTTGAATCACCGTAGTCAATATGCTCGGATGGCGCATTACCTATGATGATTAATTTAGGGTTTAATGCCTCTAACAAATCATTAGGAACAGCTCCTGATTTGCGACCATGATGTGGCTGAAACAATATGTCAACTTGTGGAATATTATTTTTGTATTCATCGTAGTATGCTTGTTGCATTTCTGTTTCCAAATCCCCCATCCACATATAAGTAGCACCATTTTCTATGCTATATGTGAAAATTGGGCAAATATTATTTACCTCTTTGCCTTCGGAAACAAGTTTAAGTGCCTGCTTAAATTTTTCGTTTTCTAAATCGGGCCACATGAAATTTATTCCAGAACACCCATTCTCGTCATTTGTTTCATTGAGCCAAGCACGTCTAATGCCACGCTTTATGGCAAAATTTTTATTAGCAAGTAGCCAATGGTAGCGAGTTAAACTATCATCGTTATCATCTGTCGGACGATTATTATCTACCGCGTAAAAATTTGTAATTTCCCAACTATCATCCAAATATTCTATGCCTGCTATATGATCGTTGTCCGGATGTGTTGATATAAAACGACAAACTCTGCCAGCAGACTCATTTTTGATCTCTTTTATAATTTCATCTTTGCGGGCATTATTCCCATCACCATCTTTTAGATAGCAATCAATAACAGTAAAATTTCGGGAACCATGTTTGATATAGAACATATCCCCTCGAATATCTCCCTCTGGGAATGAATAAGACTTTACTATGGACATGCTAATTTAATTTAAAATGTTTATACTTAAAATGGCAAACTATATGCCGAATGTCTTTCTACAATCAAAAACTGACAAAAAGTCAGTGCTTGGCACATTTTCTTATTTGACATAATGGTGGATGTAGTTCATCATTATGTCCTCCGAAACAACATCACAACTTTTAAAGAAATATAGTACCATTTGTGATGGTTTAAATGAATGAAAAAAGAAGTGGAATTTTGGAACAAGCTGCATCGAGAGAAGGAGAAGGTGTCAGTATTGACACTTTAATGAGTTAAGAATCAATAAAAGCGTTAAATCTTCGTCCTTTAGAATGTACCATTAAAGATTAAGGCCATATTTCTGACTTATTACTTGCAAAATATTGAGTAATAATCGGTTGCAAATACAAATGATGACAACGCCTATGAAGAGCAGATACGCTCTGCTCCGCCTGATCGCAATGCTCCCCATCGTCACCGGCCTGCTGGCAGCTTTCGGATTCACCTCCAAAGCGGCAGAAATCCGCATCCAGGACAAATTGCCGTCAGCTTACACCCCGACCGACCCGCCAGCGGAAACCGCCGAAAAAACCGCCTCCCCGGAAAACGAAGACTACGACCTACTGCTCGTAGTCGATGGGGAAGTCACCGATTTCAAGACGGATCCCGTCACCGGCCTGCGCTCTCTTACACTTCCCAGTGGTACCTATAGCATCGTAGGAACAGAGAATCTCACGCCCGAAATGCGCGAGAAATACGCCGCCTATCTTCCCGGAAAGGCCGCCGTCTTTTTTTACAAAAAAGACACGACAGGGAAAGCTTCGAAAGTCCAAATACGGGATGAAACCGCTTACTCCCAGATCGCCGTCTGCAATGCCACGCTCGCACTCGAACAGACAGAACAGATGCCCTCATTCCAGAGCGGAGATATGAAGGCTTTCCACAACTGGGTAAACAGTCAGATTCGTTATCCGGCGGAGGCTTTCAAAAATAACCTCGGCGGGAAAGTCGTAGCACAATTCACTGTCGATCAAGCCGGCAGCGTCGGCGACATAAAGATTTTGCAGTCCCCGGATAAATGCTTCAGCGATGAAGTGACCCGGATACTGGAACCCTCGCCGAAATGGACACCGGGCCGCGACGAAAAAGGTGACGCCGTAAAGGTCAGTCTCGTCATTCCCGTCGATTTCCGAATGACCGCAGAAAAGCCTTCGGAAAATTAACAGGACTCTTTACAACCCCCGCAGGACAAGAATCCCTGAATTGGCCGGGAATTTTCCGATCCATACCCTTGTCAAGCAGCTTCTACCAACAAAAAAGAGGTTACGGTTTACACCGTAACCTCTTTTTACATCAGAATATAGACCTCTATCAGCTGCCGAAATTATCGTAAAGAATATTCTCGGAAGGCACGCCCAGGCTGTCGAGCATCTTCACCACCGACGAAATCATCATCGGAGGACCGCACATGAGGTAAATATTGTCCTCGGGAGCCTGATGGTTCTTCAGGTAATTCTCATACAGCACGTTGTGCACGAATCCGGGCGTATATTTCACTCCGGCGGCATCCGCCTGGGGATCCGGACGGTCAAGCGCCAGATGGAACTTGAAATTCGGGAACTCCCGCTGGATTTCGAGGAACTCATCCATATACGGCACCTCCTTGAGCGCGCGGGCGCCGTACCAGAACGATACGGGACGCGAAGTCTTCTCGGTCTTGAACAGGTGCATGATGTGGCTGCGCATCGGTGCCATACCTGCACCGCCGCCGATGAATACCAGCTCCTGCGTCGCGGGCAGGTTGTCAGGCAGGAAGAACTCGCCGTAAGGACCCGAAATCGTCACCTTGTCGCCCGGCTTGCGGGAGAAGATGTACGACGAGCAGATACCGGGATTCACCTTGGCGAAAGTACCCGTAGCCCGGTCGAACGGAGGCGTGGCGATACGGATGTTGAGCATGATGATATTGCCCTCGGCCGGATGGTTGGCCATCGAATAGGCCCGGAACGTAGGTTCGGGATTCTTGGTCACCAGATCCCACATCTTCATCTTATCCCAATCCTCGCGGTAAGGCTCTTCGATGTCCATGTCGGAGAATTTGATGGCATCGTACTTCGGAATGTCGATCTGGATATAGCCGCCGCTGCGGAACTTGAGGTTCTCGCCTTCAGGTAATTTCACCACGAACTCCTTGAGGAAGGTCGAGATATTGCGGTTCGAGATCACCTCGCACTCCCACTTCTTGACACCCAGCACCGACTCCGGCACGTGGATCTTGAGATTTTCCTTGACTTTCACCTGACAGCCCAAGCGCCAATGCTCCTTGGCCATCTTGCGGTTGATAAAGCCCGTTTCGGTCGGCAGCAGTTCGCCGCCGCCCTCCAGCACCTGACATTTGCACATGCCGCACGAACCGCCGCCGCCGCATGCCGACGGCAGGAACACGTTGTTGTTGGCCAGCGTCGAAAGCAGCGTGCCGCCGCTCTCGGCGATGAGCACTTTCTCCCCGCCGTTGATGTCGATGGTGACATCGCCCGAGGTGGTCAGTTTCGCCTTCGCAAAGAGAAGCAACCCCACGAGAACCAGGGTTATCACCAGAAAGGCAACGATCGCTATGATAATTGTTAACGTCATCTTTTTATCTCTTTTAAAGGATTACAACTTGATACCCGAGAAGATCATGAACGCGATACCCATCAAACCCGTGATGATGAATGCGATACCGGGACCCCGGAGTGCAGCGGGAATCTGCGAGTAGGTCGTCTTCTCGCGAATGGCGGCCATCATCACGATCGCCAGCCACCAGCCCAGACCAGAACCCAGACCATAGACGATCGACTGCCAGAGCGAAGTGATCTCCAGCGCATCGACCTTTTGCTGCATGAAGAGCGAACCGCCCAGAATGGCGCAGTTCACGGCGATCAGCGGCAGGAAGATACCCAACTGATTATAAAGCGTCGGCGAGAATTTCTCGACGGCCATCTCCACGAGCTGCACGAAAGCGGCGATCGTGGCGATGAAGACGATGAAAGTCAAAAAGCTCAAATCAACACCCGGGACCAATACATCGGCTTTGAGGACGTATTCGTACAAAAGGTAGTTCAGAGGCACGGTCATCACCATCACGAACGTAACGGCCAGACCCAGGCCGAGGGCCGTCTTGACGCTCTTCGATACGGCGATGTAGGAACACATGCCGAAGAAGAAGGCGAAGACCATGTTGTCGATAAAGATCGACCGAATAAAGATATTCAATGATTCCATACGTTACCCTCCTATTTTTCCTGTAAATCCTTGTTGTGAGAACGATGTACCCAGATGATGCACCCCACGATGATCAGCGCCATCGGCGGGAAGAGCATCAGACCGTTGTTGGAATAGCCGCCGCCGTTGGCGATGTACCAGCTTTCGGGAACGATCTGGTAGCCGAGCAGCGTTCCCGAACCGAACAGTTCGCGGAAGAAGGCCACGATCACCAAAATCATACCGTAGCCCAGACCGTTGCCGATACCGTCGAGGAATGCGGGCCAGGGCTTGTTGCCCAGAGCGAATGCCTCCACACGACCCATCACGATACAGTTGGTGATAATCAGACCGACATAGACGGAAAGCTGTTTGGACACTTCATAGACGTATGCCTTCAGTATCTGGTCCACGAGAATCACCAGCGCGGCGATCACGACCAGCTGAACGATAATACGGATACGCGAAGGCACGCCCTTGCGCAGGCAAGACATCACCATACTCGAAAAACCGGTCACGACGGCCACCGAGAGGGCCATTACGATCGCCGGCTTCATCTGCACGGTTACCGCCAGGGCCGAGCAGATACCCAGGATCTGCACGATGACGGGATTGTTCGCAGAGAACGGACTGGTCAGGTATTTCAAATTCTTAGCCGAGAAGATCGACTCCTTTTCATTACTCATGGCTCTCGTTTACGTTTTGCTGGTTAGACACTTCCGAACTTGCAGCCTCGTTCGCGGCAGCGGGTGCCGACTGTGCTGCGGCCTGATGCTGACTTTCGAAGTAAGGCAGGTAAGCCGACAGGCAATCGCGGAGCATGGCCGTCACGCCGTCCGAGGTTTTCGTACCGCCCGAAATACCATCTACCTCGTGCTCGGGATCTTTCGCACCGCCCTTGCGCAGGCTGACCGATACGAACTCGCCGTTCTTGAACAGCTTCTTGCCGGCGAAATGCGCCTGGAACTTAGGCGTGGCGATCTCGGCACCGAGGCCCGGGGTTTCGCCCTTGTGGGCCATGACGATACCCGACACGGTATCCATATCCTTTTCGAGCGCCACATACCCCCAGATATCGCCCCAAAGACCCATACCGATCAGCGGAATGACGACGCGACCGTCTTCAGTCTGAAACAGAATAAGACGCTTGGCATCGTAATTATCGCGGATATTCTGGTTGGTGGCGAGCATCGCGAAGACCTCCTTGGAGGGAGTTTCGGTTTTCACGCCGTCGGCATCGAGGACGAAGGATTTGACCTGGTTGTCGAAATCGGCCAGCGCCCGGTCGAACTCCTGCGGATTTTCGTCGGGGCTGTACCCGAGCGACTGGAGAATATTACTCTTCTTCTCCTGCAACTCGTTCTCCGCCTGACGCTTTTGCAACGAGAGCGAAGCCACGGCCAGCAGAGTCGCCACGATGACGACCATGACCGTAGAATAGACGATGATATAAGTGTTGCTGTTGGGATTGTGCATCCAGCCCTTTTTCCGGCCGGACCGATCCTCCGTAAATGCCGACGAGGAAGCCTGGCAGACAGGGCAGGTATCGGGTGCGGAGTTGCCTTCGTGGACATGTCCGCAAATGCTGCATACGAATTTTTTCTTTGCCATATCTCCCCTATTTTACCAATTTAACACGTTTCTTCCGGCGCGAGATGCTGGACTCGACCACGCAGTAGTCCACCAGCGGAGCCAATGCGTTCATGAAGAGGATCGCAAGCATCATACCTTCGGGATAGGCCGGATTGACCACACGGATCAACACGGCGAGCGCACCGGTGAGGAATCCGACGATATACTGGCCCGTACGGGTCTGGGCCGACGTGACGGGATCGGTGGCCATGAACACGGCGCCGAAAGCGAAACCGCCGACGATCAGATGCTCCCAAGCGGGGTAGGTCGTCACGCCGAGTGCCTGGAAAAAGTATCCCATTGCCAGGCCGCCGATAAAGACGAACGACATCGTGCGCCACGAAGCGACGCCCGTAAAGAGCAGAATCGCTGCGCCGATCAGAATCGCCAGCGTCGAAGTTTCGCCCACGCAGCCGGGAATGAATCCCAGGAAAGCGTCCGCCGTCGAATAACTCATCGCACCGCTCGTAGCGAGTTGTTCGAGGGCCGTAGCACCCGAGACAGCGTCGTCGGCGAACCAAACCTTCTCACCCGAAATAAAGGGCGTGTAGGCGAAAAACACGAATGCACGCGCCACCAGCGCGGGATTGAAGACATTCATACCCGTACCGCCGAAGACCTCCTTGCCGAAGATGACGGCGAAAGCCGTACCCAGCGCGATCATCCAAAGCGGCGTACCGACCGGCATAATCATCGGGATCAGCAGACCCGACACGAGAAAACCTTCATTGACTTCGTGTCCGCGCTTCTGGGCAAAAAAGAACTCGATGCCCAGACCGACCACGTAGGAAACCACGATCATCGGCAGCACCTCGAGGAAACCGAACCAAAAGGCTGCCCAGCCGGTCATGCCCACCTGGTAGCCCGTATTGTACATACCGAACAACAAGGCCGGCATCAGCGCCACGACCACCACGATCATCGTACGCTTCATATCGTTGCAATCACGGATATGGGCTCCTCTGCTCGTGGTCGTATTCGGCACGAAAAGGAACGTTTCGAACGCATCGAAGGTCGATGCGAGGAACGAAAGCTTGCCGCCTTCGGAGAAGGTCGGCTTGATTTTATCTACGAATTTTCTTAAACCTCCCATCGTTATGCCTCCTTGATCATTAAGTTAATACCGTCCCGGATGATCTGCTGCATCTCGATCTTCGAGGGATCGACAAATTCGCAAAGCGCGAAATCCTCCTCGACGACCTCGTAGATGCCGAGGTTCTCCATCTTGTCGATGTCGCCCGCAAGAATCGCCTTGAGCAGGTAGGTGGGATAGATGTCCATCGGCAGGTACTTATCGTACAGTCCCGTCACCACAAACGGGCGCTCGCCGCCGTTGAGATTGGTATCCAGGTCGTAAACCTTCTTCGGGCAGAGCCATGAAAAATAGGCCCTGGAAACCGAAAACTTGTTCAGACGGGGCATCGCCCAACCCAGCAATTCATAGTGGTTGCCTTCGGGAATTACCGTCACCATATTGGCGTAAAAACCGATGAAACCGTCGGCCGGGGTCTTGCGGCCCGTAAGCACGTTGCCCGAAATGATGCGGGGATTGTGGGCCGTGGGCTTCAGGTTGTCCTTGAGCACCGAAGCCACCGGAGCACCGTCGATAAGCCGATAGTACTGGGGATTTTTCACCTCGGAGCCTGCGACCGCGATGACTTTGGTTCTATCGACGCGCCCTTCGTTCAGCAGGCGGCCGATGATGGCCAGATCCTGAATATTCACCGTCCATACCCGCTCGTCCTTGTTGATCGGATCGACGTGATGAATCTGAACGCCTACATTACCTACCGGATGCTTGCCTGCAAACGTGTGGATTTCAGCCCCCTTCAGAAATGCCATTTCGCCCTCCGCACCGGCACGCACGCCCAGATGGACCTTGCCCGAAGTGAGCTTGCGCATCGCTTCGATACCCGTTTCGAGGTTCCGCTTCTCACCGGCCAGCACGAAATTGTAATCCGGAGCCAGCGGTGCGGAATCGAACGTCGAAACGAAAACGGCCTTCGGTGTGTCGCTCGGATCGGCGATGATACCGTAAGGCCGCTGGATAATCATGGGCCAAAGCCCGGACTTGAGCAAAAGATCGATAATCTCTTCGCGGGAAGCGGTTTGCACGTTCAGCTTGGCAAACTCTTCGTACGTCTGGGTCGCATCGGCCTGAACCGTCACGTTGAGAATGCAACGCTTCTCACCGCGATTGATCGCCGAAACCGTACCGCTGACGGGCGAGGTGAAAACCACCCTTTCGTTGTACTTGTTGAAGAACAACGGGGTACCCGCCTTGACCCGGTCGCCGGCTTTCACCAGCAACTTGGGCGTCACACCCTCGAAATCGAGAGGCGACACGGCGTACTCGGGAGCGAGCGGCAATTTGACCAGCTTCTCCACGGCCTTACCCTGAAGATTGATGTCGAGACCTTTGCGTAATGTAATGATTTTCGACATGATTAATAAATGGTTGTTTTACAGATAATTATTTTGCATTGAGTTTTCCAGGCAATGTTTGTTAGCGCAATAACACACTAAATCGCGTGCGAAGATACGATTTTTTCCGATACGAACAGCAAAGAGCGGCCTGATTTTTTTAATCGACTGAAAAATCATAACTTTGTCTTTTCAGAGCGATCCGCATTATGAAATGCAGCATAGTCGATATCCACACGCACCGTCCCACCGGCAAGGCCCTGGAGCCCTCTTTCGCAGGGATTCATCCCTGGCAGGCGGAAACACGGCGAATCGAAGAGATCGTCCCCCGGTTCGGCGAAGTCGATCTGATAGGCGAGATCGGCCTGGACTATGCCGGCACGGTCGGCCGGGAGGCCCAACTCCGGATTTTCCGCGAACAGCTCGACTGGGCCGAACGGCTCGGCAAACCGGTCGTGTTGCACTGTGTGAAGGCCTTCGAAGCGGTCATACGCGAACTGGCTCCCCATACGCTACGGGCGGTGATCTTCCACGGCTTCATCGGATCGTCCCAGCAGGCGGCCGAAGCCGTAAAGAAGGGTTACTACCTCTCCTTCGGGGAGCGGACGTTCCGCTCGCCTCGCACGGTCGAAGCCCTGCGGCGCACGCCGGTCGAAAACCTCTTCGCCGAAACGGACGAAAGCGACGTGCCGATCGAGGAGATTTACCGCCGGATCGCCCGGGCGAAAGACCTCGACCCTGAACTGTTGAAATGCGCGATATACCGCAATTACAGAGAGATATTCGAACGATGACTGACAACTGGCTCGAAAGAACGGAGCTCCTGCTGGGAGCGGAAAAACTCGAAAAACTGCGTGCGGCCCACGTGCTGGTCGTAGGACTGGGCGGCGTGGGCGCCTATGCCGCCGAGATGATCGCCCGGGCAGGCGTGGGACGTATGACCGTCGCCGATGCCGACACGGTCAATCCGACCAATATCAACCGCCAGCTGGTGGCCCTCCACTCGACTGTCGGACGGCCCAAAGCCGAGGTGCTGGCCGAGCGGCTGCGGGACATCAACCCGGCACTCGAACTCCACGTAGTCGATAAATACATCAAGGACGAAGAAACCGACCTGTTGCTCGACTCGGCACGGTTCGACTACGCGGTCGATGCGATCGACACCCTCTCGCCCAAGCTGGCGCTGATCCTGGGAGCGCTGAAGCGCGGCATTCCCCTGGTCAGCTCGATGGGTGCCGGAGCCAAAACCGACCCCACGCGGCTCGAAATCGAGGACATCTCCCGCACCCACCACTGCCCGCTGGCCCACATGCTGCGCAAACGGCTTCACAAAGCCGGCATACGCAGCGGCTTCAAAGCCGTATTCTCCGCCGAACCGGTACGCGAAGGCGCGACAATCCTCTGCGAAGAACAGAACAAGAAATCCAACACGGGCACGATCTCCTACCTGCCCGCCCTCTTCGGCATCGGATGCGCCTCGGTAGTCGTCCGGGGAGTGATCGGAGAGCTGTAAGCGGACCGCAACAGCCATCCTGCAAACAGGAAAACCGACCAAACGGCTGTCGGAACGGATTTACAATCAACCGAGCGGTCAGGTCCTTTTTTCGAAATATTCCGTATCTTTGACATAGCCTTATTAAATAGGCTGCGCCTCGGGGAACTGAAAACAAGCTCCCGTTTTTTTGGGGCTTTCGCTATCTTTAGTTTTTAAGAGACGGATCGGACAAACTCAACCAAGTTTGGCATACAGCCTGTCTTTTACTATTTTTGTAGAAGACAGGGGGCGAATAGGTAATTTCTGCGTGCAAACCGCACAATTGTTCGTACCTTTTCGTATCTTTGACTTCGTCGCCCCGGCAAAATGCAAATAAAAATTGCTTTTGCGCTCGGCTTATTCGTATCTTTGCAAAAAAGCGGCGAACGATGCGAACAAGCATAGCCGAGGCAGCTCCGTAACCCGCCGGTCACGACAGCCGGACGATACAGTCCGCAAACGAGATCGCCCGTGTCCGGTCCGGAGACAAGCCCGCCGGCTGCGACGCGGAACCTACGACTGTTCCGTCGAGGCCCCGGCAATCCCGATCCGTACCGGAAACTGCGGAAACACCTCCGTTTCCCGTACCCGGTACCACCACGGATCCGCAGACAATGGTACAAAAAATGATGGTCTTATTCGGCGAGGCCCCTGCTTCGGCGGATGCACATACCGAAACAAGACCCGAAATAAAACCGCAACTATGAATATCGTATTTTTAGATGAGTACAGCCTGGGAGGAATCGACCTCTCCCGCATCAAGCAACTGGGAAATTATACCGGCTACGAAAAAACGACGCCCGGTGAAATAGCCGAGCGTTGTATCGACGCAGACATCGTCATCACCAACAAGGTCCCCCTGCGGGCCGAAGCTATCAAGGTGCTGCCGCAGCTCAAACTGATCTGCATCGCCGCTACCGGTATGAACAACGTCGATCTGGAAGCCGCCGCCGAACGCGGGATTGAGGTCCGCAACGCTGTCGGCTACTCCACCCATGCGGTGACGGAAACGACGATCGGTGCCGCCATCGCCCTGCTGCGGCAGAGCATCTACTACGACCGCTACGTCAAGAGCGGCGAATACGCCGCATCCGACGCTCCGTTCCATTTCGGACGGCCGCTCCACCAGCTCTACGGCAAACGCTGGGGTATCATCGGCCTGGGAGCCATCGGGCACAAGGTCGCCGAAGTCGCCGCAGCCCTCGGCTGCCAGATCGCCTATACTTCGACTTCGGGTGTCGAACGGCAGGAACCCTACCCCGCCATGCCGCTCGACGAACTGCTCCGCTGGTCGGACATCGTGTCGATCCACGCTCCCTTGAACGACCGCACGCGCGGCCTCGTCGGAGCCCGGGAATTGGCCCTGATGAAACCTTCGGCCCTATTGATCAACGTAGCCCGAGGTGGCATCGTCGATGAGCAGGCCCTCGCCGATGCGCTCGACAACAAGCGGCTGGCCGGTGCCGGAATCGATGTCTTCTCGCGCGAGCCGATGTCGCCGGACAACCCCCTGCTGCGTGTAACAGACCCCGACCGGTTGCTGCTCTCGCCCCACACGGCCTGGGCCCCGGTCGAAGCACTCGAAACATTGGTCGGCTGCATCGAACGGAATATCGAAACCTTTTTAGCCGAACAGCGATAGTAAGACGCCGCCGAAGCGACCGAATGAGAAAACCCCGGACTGAACTTAAGTTCAGTCCGGGGTTTTCTTCGATTTTTCTGTTATGAATCAAACAATTCCGATGCGCACCGGTCCGCGAGCCCTGGCAGCCTCGTAATCCGCATCGGTAAATGTATAAGTCCATTCCACGACGTATTTATCCCCCTCTTCATAAGCCTTGTAAACATAACGATCGGGATCCTGCAAACTTTTCGGAACCGCAACTTCTCCGAGTCCCGACGGATAATAATTTTCCATATAACAGTAAATTATAACTCCTTCTGTAAAAGAATCGTAGATAACATGAGTTTCTCTTCCGTCGAGAAAAGTCTGCAAATCCACGGGCGAAGGTCCTTCCAATTCTTTTACAGCCCGCTCTCCATACTTTATTCCCTGGGATCTCGTGATGCACCCCTCTACATAGAAATATTCGATCCTATGATTGCACCTATTCTCCCACACGAACCGGCTGACATAGGACGAATAGGTTTTATCGTCGCTGTCATTGCAACTTACAAGAGAGCACAGCACGACGCAAATCATCCACAAATAAAGAATCTTTCTCATAATTTAAATTCAGGCTGATTTGACTTCATTATAAAAGTAATAGATAATATTCGAAAATACAACTTCGTTTCTTGAATCTTTTAAGAAAATTCCCGGAAATCGAATCCGACTTCCGGGAAGAATCAAATGCCTGATATTCCTAAAAATTAAATTTCCCCAAGCGTAATATGCACCGCACCCCGGGCTTTCGCCGCCTCGTAATCGGCATTGGTGAAAGTATAAACCCAAACCAAAGCCAGACTACCGTTTTTCTCCTTATTTACCAAAGTATAGCGCTGCACGTCCTGCAAACCCTTTGGCACAGCGGAATTACCCGACCCCGACGGGTCGTAGTTTTCCATATATGCATACGTTTCGCCATCGACGACAAACTGCTCATACCACAGCCCCATCTTTCGGTCCTCAATATAGTCCGACAAACCTTCCGGTGAGCCGGACACCCGCACGGAAACATACTTTCCACGATTAATCCCGTCATGCCACCGATACCCTCCTTCTACATAAAAGAAATCGATTCGATAATCGCTCTCATTTTTCCATTCGATCCAATATTCATCGACCGGTTCGACCTGCTTCTCGTCGTCGCCACAACCGCTCGAAAAGATCAATGCCGAAAGCGCCGCAACGCAACAGATAAATTTTTTCATAAACCTTAAATTAAAATTCGAAGAAGATACCCACAACAAACAGTTACGAAGAATACAAAATATTCGGGAATAAATCCTCCCGAATCCTCTAAAAAAGATTTGCGTTGAAAAACAGATGTTTTTCAACGCAAATCAAAATCGATATAAAATCCACTCTATACCTATAAGAGTTCCCCTACTTAAATTCCACCAGCGAATGTCCTGTCATGGCTTCGGGCTTTTCGAGCCCCATCAGGTCGAGGACCGTAGGCGCTACGTCGGCCAGGATACCGTCGCGGACCGTTTTCACGCGGTCGGAAACCACGACGATCGGCACCGGATTGAGCGAATGGGCCGTATTGGGCGTGCCGTCGGCATTGACCGCATTGTCGGCGTTGCCGTGATCGGCGATCTGCACGACCTCGTACCCGTTGCGAAGGGCCGCCTCGACGACTTTGGCCACGCACGCATCGACAGCCTTCACCGCTTTCTCGATCGCCTCATAAACTCCCGTATGCCCCACCATATCGCCGTTGGCGAAATTCAGGCAGATGAAATCGTATTTCTGCCTGTCGAGTGCCCCGACCAGCTTGTCGGCCACCTCGTAAGCGCTCATCTCGGGCTGAAGGTCGTAAGTCGCCACCTTCGGAGAAGCGACCAGAATGCGGTCCTCGCCCTCGAACTCCTCCTCGCGGCCTCCGTTCAGGAAGAAGGTCACATGAGCGTATTTCTCCGTTTCGGCGATACGGAGCTGCGAAAGCCCCTGCCGGGCGACATACTCGCCAATCGTGTCGGCCACGTTCTCCTTGTCGAACAGGATATGCAGCCCCTCGAACTTGGCGTCATAGGGGGTCATGCAGCAATAGTAGAGCGGCAGCGTGTGCATGCCCTGCTGCGGCATATCCTCCTGTGTGAGTACGATGGTCAGCTCCTTGGCCCGGTCGTTCCGGTAGTTGAAGAAGATCACCACGTCGTTCGGCCGGATCATACCGATCGGATTGCCGTCCTCGTCGATCCGCACGACGGGCTTCACGAACTCGTCGGTCACCCCTTCGTCGTACGACTTCTGCATCGCCAGCGCCATATCGGACGAATGTTCGCCCTTGCCCTCGACCAACAGGTCGTAGGCCACCTTCACACGCTCCCAACGCTTGTCGCGGTCCATCGCGTAATAACGGCCTACGATCGAGGCCACGACGCCCGTCGATCGTTCCCGCATGTGCTTTTCCAGCCGTTCGATGAATCCCTTGCCGCTGTACGGATCGGTATCGCGGCCGTCCATAAAGCAATGCACGTAGGTACGTTCGATACCGTATTTATCGGCGATGTCCGTCAATTTGAGCAGGTGATCCAGCGACGAGTGCACCCCGCCGTCCGAAACCAATCCCATCAGGTGCACGCTCACCCCGTTCGATTTGGCGTATTCGAACGCCTTCACGATTTCGGGATTCTTCAGAATCGAATCGTCGCGGCAGGCCCGGTTGATCTTCACCAAATCCTGATAGACCACCCGCCCCGCACCGATATTGAGGTGCCCCACCTCCGAATTGCCCATCTGCCCATCGGGCAGGCCGACGTTTTCGCCGTCCGTACGCAACTGCGCATGAGGGTATTTACGGGTCATTTCCGAAATATAGGCAGGATGCACCTGTGCGATGACATCCCCCTTCTGTCCGTCGCCGATGCCCCAACCGTCGAGGATCATCAGCAATACTTTGCGATTACTCATCCGAAACATTACTTTACTTGTTCCACAATCAGTTCTACGGCCTTGTCGATAGCCGCCTGGATGCCATCGGGGTTCTTACCGCCCGCCGTCGCCAGGAAAGGCTGTCCGCCGCCGCCGCCGTTGATGGCTTTGGCCGCCTCGCGCACCACGACACCGGCATTGACTCCCTGCGCCACGATATCGTCGCCCAAAGCGACGGTGAGCGTCGGCTTGCCGTCATTGATCGATCCGATCACCAGTACGATATTCTTCGAACGCGAACGCACGGCGAAAGCGAGGTCCTTGATGAAATCCGGCCGGCGATCGGTCTGCGTAGCCATCAGCCGCATCCCGCCACGCTCGGGCGTAGAATCGACGATCTTCGCGGCCCACTCGGCCACCTGTTCGCGGCGGATGGCCTCCATCTCGTGCTTCAAAGCCTCGTTGCTTTCCATGATCTTCTTGATCGACTGAAGAATCTGCGGGTTATTGAGATAATCGGCCACGTTGCGCATCGTATCTTCGGCCGCATAGATCACCTCCTCGGCCTTCGCCCCCGTCGTGGCCTCGATACGTCGTACACCGGCGGAAATGGCGCTTTCGTTCAGGATCTTGAAGAACCCGATATTACCCGTAGCGCTCACGTGAGTACCGCCGCACAACTCGACCGAGGTGCCGAAGCGCACCATACGCACCCGGTCGCCGTATTTCTCGCCGAAGAGCATCATCGCCCCGGCCGCTGCAGCCTCTTCCTTGGTGGCATCGCGTTTCTCCTCGAGGGGATAGTTCGCGCGAATGGCACGATTGACCAGTTGCTCGACCCGGCGCAGCTCCTCGTGCGTCACCTTCTGGAAGTGCGAAAAGTCGAAGCGCAGGTATTCGGGCGTCACGAGCGAACCTTTCTGCTCGACGTGCGTACCGAGCACCTTGCGCAGCGCTTCATGCATCAGATGGGTCGCCGTATGGTTGTTGGCAGCCGCCTGACGTTTCTCCGGATCCACGACGGCCATGAAGGTCGCCTCGGGATTTTCGGGCAGTTGGGTAACGATATGGATAATCAGGCCGTTCTCCTTCTCGGTAGCCACGACCGGGATCCGTTCGTTGGCGGTTTCGATATAGCCGATATCGCCGATCTGACCGCCGGAATTGCCGTAGAACGGAGTGCGGTCGAACACCAACTGGTAGGAAACGCGTCCTTTGGAGGACACACGGCGGTAGCGGGCGATCTTCACCTCGGCGCTCAGCGTGTCGTAACCGATGAACTCGCTCTGCTTGATATGGATCAGCTCCTTCCAGTCGTCGGTATCGACCGCAGCAGCGTTGCGCGAACGCTCCTTCTGCGCCTGCAGCTCCTTCTCGAAGGCCTCCAGATCCACCTCGATCCCCTGTTCGCGGGCGATCAGCTCCGTCAGGTCGATCGGGAATCCGTAGGTATCGTACAACAGGAAAGCGTCCTTGCCGGAAATGCGTTCGCCGCCGCTCTTGCGAACCTCGGCCATCACGCCGTCCAACAGGTTGATGCCCGTAGCGAGCGTACGCAGGAAGGAGCTTTCCTCCTCCTCGATCACCTTCTCGATCAGCGTCTGCTGGGCCTTAAGCTCGGGGAACTGCCCGCCCATCTGATCGACCAGACCGGCCACCAGACGGCAGATGAAGGGCTCGTTGAAGCCCAGGTAGGTATAGCCGTAGCGGACGGCGCGGCGCAGAATGCGGCGGATCACGTAGCCCGCCTTCACGTTCGAAGGAAGCTGTCCGTCGGCGATCGAGAACGAAATGGCACGCAGGTGGTCGGCGACCACGCGCATAGCCACGTCGCACTTCTCATCCGCACCGTACGTTTTGCCAGACATGGCGGCGATGCGCTGGATCGTAGGTTGGAACACGTCGGTATCGTAATTCGACTTTTTCCCTTGCAGAATCATGCAGAGGCGTTCGAAACCCATGCCCGTATCGATACAGTTGGCCGCCAGGGGTTCGAGCGAACCGTTCGCCTTGCGGTTGAACTGCATGAAGACCAGGTTCCAGATCTCGATCACCAGCGGGCTGCCCTGATTGACCATCTCGCGGCCCGGCACGGCGGCAATCTCCGACTCGTCGCGCAGGTCGTAGTGGATCTCGCTGCAAGGTCCGCAAGGGCCTACGTCGCCCATCTCCCAGAAGTTGTCGTGCTTGTTGCCGCGGATGATGTGATCCGCAGGCAGGTATTGCAGCCAGATGTCGTAGGCCTCCTGGTCGAACGGCACCCCGTCTTCGGGACTTCCCTCGAACACGGTAGCGTACATGCGGCTCTTGTCCAGTCCGTACACCCCGGTCAGCAGCTCCCAGGCCCAGCCGATCGCCTCCTTCTTGAAATAGTCGCCGAACGACCAGTTGCCCAGCATCTCGAACATCGTGTGATGGTAGGTGTCATGGCCGACCTCCTCCAGGTCGTTGTGCTTGCCCGACACGCGCAGGCACTTCTGCGTATCGGCGGCCCGGGGATAGGGACGGGGAATATTCCCGAGGAAAATGTCCTTGAACTGGTTCATACCCGCGTTGGTGAACATCAACGTCGGGTCGTTTTTCACCACCATCGGTGCCGACGGTACGATCACATGGTCCTTCCCTGCGAAGAAATCGAGGAAAGCCTGACGAATTTTGTTGGATTCCATATACTGTGTTTTCAATTCTTTGCGTTGTTCATAAGACACACTCCGCAGATTCCGGCTGCCTGTGCTCAGGCTGTCATCCGCTCGAATCCGCGAAACTTAAAGAAGTTACAAGATTGCAAAATTACATATTTTACCTTAATTTTGCATCACTTCCAAGGAGTTTTTCAGATCATGGCACGAAAAAAGCAGACGTTCGATCCCCACGCCCTGACCCGTGAGGTGGTTTCGGCCACTCATGAGGTGGTCACGGTCCCGTTCCGCCTGCGCACCTACCGTGTCATTCGCAAAATCCTCATCATCTTCATCGCAGTATCGATCGTCAATGTCGTCTTCGCAAATGTCTTCTACACGCCGAAAATGTACCGCATCCTGCGCGAAAATTCGGAGCTGGTCTTCAAATACCGGCTCCTTCAGGACAAGATCCGCGCGGAGCAGCGTAAACTGGACGAAATACACCACCGCGACAACTTCGTTTACCGGGCTTTGTTCTCGGCCGACACCCTGAATATCGGAGGGATCTACACCCCCTATCCGGCGTCCAAATACGCGGCTCTGGCGGGCGACGAATACGCCCCGCTGATGATCGGCACGTGGCAGCAGCTCGACGCTTTCGGCCGCCAGCTCTACCGTACCTCCGTTTCGTTCGACGAGTTGCAAATCCTAGCCAAGAACAAGGAGAACATGTCCACGGCAATCCCGGCCATCTGGCCCATCGACCGTCAGGCCCTGCGCAGGGGTATCGAGCCGTTCGGCTACCGCAACCACCCGATCTACCACCGACGCATCCTGCACAAAGGCATCGACCTGGCGGCCAACATCGGCAACAACGTCTATGCCACGGGCGACGCGACGGTACAGTCCACCGACCTGGGACAGCCCCGCAGAGGATACGGCAAGCAGATCCTCCTGAACCACCAGTACGGCTACCAGACCCGCTACGCACACCTGAGCCAGATCTTCGTCAAACCCGGCGAGAAGGTCGTGCGCGGACAACTGATCGGCAAGGTCGGCAACACGGGCGGCGTGACCGGCCCCCACCTGCATTACGAGGTGATTCACATGGGACAGGTCGTCAATCCGATCAACTATTTCAACCGCAATATGACCAACGAGGAGTACGAGCGCCTGATGGAACAGATGCAGGAGCTCAACCTCGACACCTTCGACGAATAACATGGCAAGAACCCGCAGACCGATCAAATACGCCACACCGCGCACGCCCAAACAGAAGGCGATCCGCATCACGTTTCACGTGCTGGTGTGGTTCGGCGCAGCCATCCTCTACTACGTCGGGTTTTCGCTCTTCTTCGACACGCCCGTCGAATACGAGCTCAAGCACTCCACCGATCAGTTGAGGGACGAATACACCCGGCTCGAAGCCCGCTACGACTCGCTGCGCACAGTGATGGAAAATGTTTCCGAGCGCGACCGCAACGTCTTCAACATCCTCTTCGAATCCGATCCTTACGATTTCGACACCGAATACGAAACCAAGCGGCTCGCAACGTACGAAAGCCTGCTGGACAAATCCGACCGTCAGATCATCCTGGAACTCAAAGAGAAGGTCAGACAATCCGAAGCGACGCTGACCAAGCTCAACGAATCGTACCTCGAACTGCAACGTCTGCTGGATACGGTCGGCGACGGCCGCAACCGGATTCCGGCCATACAGCCCGTTATCAACCAGCAGCTCACGCTGCTCACCGCCTCCTACGGCATGCGCATCCACCCCTTCTACCGCACCCTGCAATCCCATCAGGGCGTCGATTACACGGTGCCCGAAGGTTCGCGCGTCTTCGCCACGGCGGACGGCCGCGTGAAGGAGATCGCCACGCGCTCTACGGCGGGCCGCACCATCGTCATCGATCACGGCAACGGTTACGAAACCTCGTACAGTCACCTGCTGGCGGTCAATGTCCGCCGCGGGCAGGAGGTCCGTCGCGGCGACATCATCGGACTTTCGGGCAACACGGGACTTTCGATCGCACCCCACCTGCATTACGAGGTGCGGCACAACGGCATGCGCGTCGATCCGATCCACTACTTCTTCATGGAACTCTCACCCGTCGAGTACCAGCGGATCATCCGCATCGCCCAGTCGGGCATGCAGTCCTTCGACTAATTTTTCGAATCGCGAATGAAAAAAGAAACGGCTATCTATCCCAGCCACCGCAAATTGCTGGGCACAACGCTCGCCGCAGCGATCATGACGACCCTCTCCTGCCTGCTCGTCATCGTACAGCCGCATGGAAAGGTCGGGCTGGTCATCGGTATCGTGGGAGCGGTCTTCTTCGGAGGATGTATCTGCATCTTGTTCATCGTGCTGCTGAAAAATTTCTTCCGAAACAGGCCGACTCTGTTGCTGACTCCGGACAGTCTGCGGATTTACGTACCGGCAAAAGGGATATACATCACGATCGAGTGGCAGCGCATTGCGGATTTCAGCGTATTCCGAACCTACGGGCAGAAATTCATCCGGATCGAACTCCACGATCCCGACCGGGCGATCGACGAGGAAAAAAACCGGATTGCCAAAGGGCTTATGCGCTGGCAAATGAAATACTTTGGATCCCCCTACGCAATCACGGCTTCAACAGTCGATATCGGCACGGCGGAACTCGAAAAAATCCTGCGGGAGTATTTACAGGCATCCCGCGAAAAATCCGCTGCGAACTGACCGACCCTCCCGCAAAAGCGGTTCTCCGAGCCGATCCCGCATATCGTCGGAAATACGCTCGCACCGTCCGTCAATGAATCGGATCAAGATATGAGACGCTCTATGGCCGGTATTTACAGGCTGCAGACTGATTTTCCGAACGTGATTATACACTTTCATATACACCTCTTCGGGAGCGCAGTAGCCCAAGCTCCCTCCGAAGAGGGGATTCTGGAGCAGAATTATGAACGCGGCCACCAGCCGCGAAAAGCGATCGTCGGACAAGGGGCAGATTGAAAATGTAATTGCCCTTCCGAAAAGACGACACGGAGAAAATCGCTGCGGCACGCTCGCGTCAGCGTTTGCAGATCTCGCGGAAATCGCAATAGCGGCAGGTGTGCTCGGCATCCTCGCACTGACGGAACGGAATCGCCGGATCGAACATCTCGGCAAGGGTTTCGCGCAACAGCCGTTCGAAAGGCTCGCGGTATTCGGAATAGCGTACGCCCGTGCGCCCCAACTCCCGATCGACGAGCCGGGACGAATAGTCGTCCCGGTGCATGGCCCGCACGTAATAGAGCGTCGGCTCGGCATCCACCCCCCGCGAATGGAAAAGCATCATCGAATAGAGCAACGTCTGTAAAATATTGGATTGACGCTGTTTGGCCTCTCCACGAAAGAGCGCTTCGACCCCCTGGAAATCGAGGTGCGGTTCGCCGGTCTTATAGTCCACGACCCGCAGCGTACCGTCCGGCAGGCGGTCGATCCGGTCGGCCAGGCCCCCGAAGACCACACGCAGGGATTTTCCGGCGCTTTCGAACGCAAACTCCTGCCCGATCCGCTCCTCGAGTCCTTCGACCGTAAAATCGTCATGCGCGGCGTCGTAAGGCAATACGCCGCCCCGAATATAGCGGATTACAATATCTTTGACCAACAACAGATTACCGCTATAATCCTCAACCGTCGCTTCAACATCCTGCAAATAGTTTTCATTGATGGCCGCAACTACCGCCTTCTCCACTTCGGACGAACGGGTCAGCGCACGCAACGCCTCTCCGTAGCCGGTCTTCCCGACAAAGGGAGCATAGAGCCGCTGCAAAGCCGCATGGAGAATCGTACCGAACATCGGTGCATCGACCTCCTCCGAAATCTCGTCGTCTGGCTCCAACCGGGCCACGGAGTGAAAATAGAAGCGCAGGGGACAAGCCACATACCGAAAAAAAGCCGTAGGCGACAGCCGCACGGGATCGTCCGGCGCGAGGAAGCGGGCCAACTTTTCGGCGGTTTCCCCTTGCTTGGGGACCTCGATCGGCAGGGTTTCCATCCGATTGACATCGATACCGACCTCCCGGCGGAGGATCTCGAAGGGAGTTTCGTACTCCAGTTGATAGATGTAACGGCTCTGTTCGCCGGTGGTCTTGTCATCGGCATGAGCGCAATAGAGCATCCGCACGTTCTCGGCCCGTTGCAGCAAACGATAAAAATAGTAGGCGTAAACCCCCTCGTGATGCTCCGGCGTAGGCAAGGCATAGGCCGCCCGCAGGTTGTAGGGAATGAACGAAGTACCGGTCACGACGCTGCCGGGAAAGTTGTCGTCGTTCATCGAGAGCAAAATGACGTTGCGGAAATCGAGGTTGCGGGTTTCGAGGATACCCATGACCTGAATTCCCTCCAAAGGCTCTCCCTCGTAAGGAATACGCAGGGTTTGCAGATGTCGGCGAAGAAGTGAAGTATAGATCGATATAGATAATTCTATTTCACAATTATTCAGTGAATTGCGAAGTTTTATCACCTCTTCGGAAATGACGTTCAGGAACTCTACGCGGCGGCGTGCCTCCGTATCTTCGTAAGGCATCCGGGCAATCTGCGCGATCACCGCCAGCAGGTAGTCCGAAAATCCGCGCCACCCCTCGACGCTCCGGAACAGCGTAGCAAGCAACGGCGTGCAGGCCAGCCACTCCGCCGCGACCGTGATACGCCGGTTTCGGACGATCTCCTCCTGCATACGGACGATCCGGGAGGGGTCGCTTTCGAGGATATAAGGGTGCGACAGAAGTCCCAGCACGTCGGCGTGGTAAAAAAGCGGTTTGCCCTCCTTCTGCCGGGCATGGTTTTGCAGTTCGATCAATCGTTCAACAAACGAATAGGAAAGGCTCTGTTTCAGTGGATAACCCATCGTCACATTCACCTTTCCAATCTCCGCAGGCAGAGCATGCAGCAAGGGCAGCAGCAGGTTTTCATCCGTGAGCACGACGGCAGTCTCCTTCCCCAGCGGCCCCTGTTCGGCAGCCAGTTCCCGCAGGATCGAAGCCACGTACTTGCATTGCACGGCGTTCGATACCGTGGAAATCGCTTCGATTCGCTTCGGCGACCGGAAATGATCGTGCGAAAGTTCGCGCCGGGCGGGAAACAGGATCCGGTTCTCGCGCAGGAACATACCGGCCTCCTGGTCGGCATTGTCCGTATAATAAGTATCGTAATCCCAGTAGAAATCGGTTTCGGCAGCCGTGGAGAGAAACTTGAAAAGCCGTTTCTCGCACTCCGAGAGCGCGTTGAAGCCCGCCACGACGAACCGCCGGGACTCCGGGAATGCGAAACCGCCGGCCTTGATCCGCTCGGCGGCCGCCCGGTGTACCATCCCCGTATAGGCCATCCCCAGCGACCGGAGCCGCTCGCGGAAAGTCCGATAGACCGGGCCCAGCGTCTGCCAAACGGCCAGGAAGCGGCGTTTCTCCTCGGAAAGGGAGGTTTCGTCCGTGAAATTGGCCCAGAAAGCGATGATTTTCAACTGGACGGGGCTCAAATACGAAACGTCGGCCTCCAACTCCTTGATGTCGGCCAGGTTGCGGAAAAGCATATCGGCGTCGATCAGGTACTTGTCGATCGTATCGAAATCCGTGAGGAGCATCTCCCCCCAGAAATAGAACTTGTCGAAGGATTCGGGATGAAATTCCGAATAGACTTTATACAGTTCGGTCACCAGACGCACCCGGTCGCCGATGCGGAGACCCGAAATCTCGCTCATCAACTCGTCGATAGTCGTCCAGCGGGGCTGCCACAAAGGACGTTCGGCGATGCCGGACAAGGCGTCGATAAAGAAAAGCCGCGCACGTCGGGAAGGAAACAGAACAGAAAGGGACGAAATATCGTCCCCGTATCTGTCGTATAAATCGGCAGCGACCTCCTGCAGGAATCCCGGCATGGCGAGTGCGCTATTTGAAGGTGATCTCGCCCCCGATCAAGGAGTTCGAAGTGTGCAGCAACTCGGGCTCTCCGATGCAGGTGATCCGGCCCTTCGTACCGACCGACGCCTCGAGGCGCTCCGGAGCGGTGATGGTCACGTCGGCCTTGGAGGTGGAATTGACACGCACGGACATCACTTCGACAGCGGCAGCGTCCACCTGGGCCGTGGAAACATTCAGATCCCAGTAGCGGACCTTGCCCGTCAGGACCACGACGCTCTTGCCCGTAACATCCATCTGAAGATCTTTCACATCGAGCGCTGCGCTGACGACCGCCCCGTTGGAAAACCAGCACCGGGCCTGCGGAAAGTCGATCGGCTCTCCGAACGTGGCATTCGCCCCCGAAATACGGATCTCCTTCAGGTTGTTGTAATAAACCGTCACCTCGGTTTCGGAACGTTCGCGGGTGCCGATGCGCTCGGAGATCACGAGCATCTTATTCTTGTTCACCTCCGCCGTGAAGCGGCTGTCGTAAACGCCTTTGGTGTTGAAAACGATCTTGGGAGCCTGATCCATAGGCACCCGCTCGAACCGGATCCGAAACAGTCCCTCGACGATCACACCGTTGAAGGAAGGAAGCCACTCCATTTTCTCGCCGCTCGCCGCCGCGATTTCGGGAGCCAACTCCCCCCGATCGATCAGATCATTCTGGGCCGAAGCCGTAAATCCCAGCGTCAGGAGCGCCAGGCTCAATATCCATCTTTTCATAGTTTTTTCTGTTTTTTGCTTTTTCGTAACGCCAAGATACGATATTTTTTTGAATTTCTCCGTCCGTTTCCCTTTTTATCGCTACCTTTACCAAAAGAACGTCGGTTTAGCCGGCAGGCATCCGGCTCCGGCAGCCTTCATCCGCCACCGGCATCGATGCGGCCGGAAAAATACCCGGGCAGCAGCGGACCTGCCGCAAAGCGGGATTCCTCCGGCCGTCTTCATCCGACATTTTGAAGCGATAACCAAGTGAGAGCGAGAATACTGAACGCCAGCGCCGGGTCGGGCAAGACCTACCAGTTGGCATACAAATACGTGCGGGACGTGGTCGAACAACCCACGCTGTACCGTCACATCCTGGCCGTCACGTTCACCAACAAGGCCACCGAGGAGATGAGATCCCGAATCCTGTCGGAGATACACACGCTGGCCTCGGGCGGCAAGAGCGGCTACCTGGCCAGCCTGTGTGCGGAGCTGTCGCTCGACGAACGGACCGTCCGCACCCGGGCCCGGGAAGCCCGGACCCGCATCCTGCACGACTATTCGCGGTTCACGATCCTCACCATCGATACCTTTTTCCAGCGCATTCTGCGGGCTTTCATCCAGGAGTTGGGACTCGATCTGAACTACAACGTCGAAATCGAAACCGCCTCGGTGCTCTCCAAAAGCGCGGATGCGCTGGTCGAACAGATCCGCATCGACGAAGAACTGCAACGGTGGCTCACGGCCTTCGTGCAGGAGCGCATCGAAGACGGCAAACGCTGGGACGTACGCGAAGGCATCCTCGCCCTGGGCAACGAAATATTCAAGGAAAGCAACCGCGAAACCCTCTCGGCGGAGCGTTCCAAAGCCGAACTGAACCGGATCGTCGGCAAGGCGACGGGGAGGGCCAAAGCCGGGAAAAAGGAGTTTCAGGAATTGGGCGTTCGGGCCATGAACCTCATGAATACCGCTGGCGTCACGACGGCCGACTTCACCGGCAAGAGCCGCAGCTTCGCGGGCTACTTCGCGGCCGCAGCCGCCGGAGAGATCAAAGCACCCACAGCTACCGTGCGCAAGATGAGCGCGACGACGGAAGGCTGGTGCGCCAAGGACTCGCCGGCCCTGCCGCTGGTCGCGGAGCTTCAGCCGCTGCTGGCCGAACTGTGCGCCCGTTACGACCGCAGCATCCGCTTCTGGAACACCACCGACCTGCTGCGCGAGAACTACCGCAGCTTCGCCCTGCTGCAGGACCTTTACGGCAAAGTACGGCAGATGTGCAGCGACGAGAACGTGATGATGCTCTCCGAGACCAAGAACATCCTCTCGGAGTTCATCCGCCACAACGACGCCCCGTTCATCTACGAAAAAGTCGGCAACCGCTACGACCGGTTCATGATCGACGAATTTCAGGACACCTCGACCCGGGAGTGGGAAAACTTCCTGCCCCTGCTGGGCAACGCCATGGCACAGTCGGAACAGACCTCGGTGCTGATCGTGGGCGACATCAAACAGTCGATCTACCGCTGGCGGGGCGGCGACTGGGAGATCCTGCACCGCCGGGCGGCACGGGAGCTGGGAGAAGCGAGCACCGAAACGATACACCTGAAGGAGAATTTCCGGAGCTTGCCGCTGGTGGTGGAGTTCAACAACCGGATGATCGGCAAGGTGGTCGAAAGCGACAACACGGCACTGAACCAACTGCTCGCCCAGGCTCCGCCGCACGCCCTGGGGGGAAAGGCCCGGGAAGAGCTGCGCGACACCCTGCAGGAGGCCTATCGCGAACACGCGCAGAGCGCCCGCAAGAAAGGGCTGCATCCCGGCTACGTCAATATCACCCATTACGCTGGCGAGCCGCCCCTCATCGAACGCATCAAAGCTCTCGTGAACAAGGGGTTCCGCCCAAAAGATATGATGATTCTGGTGCGCAGCGGCACGGACGGCACCAAAGTCGCCTCGGCACTGCTCGACTTCAAGCGCCGGAACACGGATCCCCGCTACCGGTTCGACGTGATGACGCAGGAGGCGCTCATCGTCGGCACGGCACCGATCAGTTCGTTCGTCATCGCCTGCCTGAAGCTGGCCATGAATCCTGCGGATTCGCTGAGCCGGGCCATTTACAACCATTTCTCCGCCAAACCCTCCTTCGATGCGGAACTCACGGAAGAGGAGGTCGTCTTTCTCAAATCGCTGCGGCTGTTCCCGCCCGAAGAGGCGTTCGAACGGATCGTCATGCGGTACGACCTTCAGGAGCGACGGGAGGAGATCGCCTACCTGCAAGCCGTGCACGAACAGATCATCAACTTCTGCGCGGGCCGCGTAGCCGACATTCCCCTCTTCCTCAAATGGTGGGACGAACAGGGAAGCGGCCGCTCGCTGAGCGTCGAACAGGGCGAAACGACCATCGAAATCACCACGATACACAAGGCCAAGGGATTGGAAAAAAAGGTGGTGCTGATCCCCTACTGCAACTGGACGCTCAATCCCAAATCGAGCGGACTCTCGGCGAACATCGTCTGGGCCGAAGGCACGGACGGGGAGCTGGAGGAAATCGGCCGATTCCCGGTGCGGTATAAAACCAGCATGGGCGAATCGCTCTTCTCGGCCGACTATTACCGGGAAATGATCTACGCGCACGTGGACAACATCAACCTGCTGTACGTAGCCCTGACACGGGCCGTGGAGTCGCTGCACATCTTCATCCCGCAGAAGGGAGCCAAGGGACCGAACGTCGGACAGTTGATCCTGCAAAACATCGCCCCGGAGGACGGCACGGTCCGGCTGGACGGGCTGGAGGGCAGCTGCTCCCGGGACGAAGCCGCCGAAACCTACGAATTCGGCGAATTCGCCGGACCGGAGCCGGATACGCACCGGAAAGCGAAAGCCGCGCACGTCCTGCTCGGGGACTACCCCACGTCGGAGCCGCAGTTGCAACTGCGGCTGCCGACAGAACGCTACTACGAGGAAGAGGGTCGGGCCGAACTCACCCCGCGCGACTTCGGCATCCTGATGCACCGGGTCTTCGAAAACGCCGCGACAACGGATGAGATCTACATGGCCATCGAAGCGATGACCCAGGACGGCGTACTCGATGAAAAAGAGGCCCCCCGCCTGCGGGAGCTGGTCGAAAAGGCCCTCGCGGATCCGGTGACGGCGGAGTGGTTCGGCGGCAGGTGGCAGGTGGTGCGCAACGAGAACGAAATCATCCTGCCGGGCAGCGGAACGACGCGGCGCCCCGACCGCGTGATGACCGACGGCGAGCGGGCCGTAGTGGTGGATTACAAGTTCGGCGACCGGGAAACCGCACGCCACCGCAAACAGATCCGCGAGTACCTGCGCCTGCTGCGGCAGATGGGTTACACCCGGACGGAAGGCTATCTCTGGTATGTACGTCTGGGACGCACGGAGCGGGTGGAGGAGAAGGAGGATTGAAAAACGGGGAGAACAGAAGCGAATACCGAAAAAACAGGGACAAACGGCGAATTTTTCGAACAGATAATCGTATATTTGATACGTTTTTGGGACGCATCCCGCAACGGAAAGAGCGAGCGTCCCCGACTTATACAAAAAATGCAGGCCGGCTCTTGCGAACGACAATCGCAGACCGGTCCCGAAAAACAGCTTCATGAGATCAATCCTGCTGGACATCATCCCCCGCCGATTCCGCCGCCGGAGCTACCTGGTTTCCGGCACGATCTTCCTGCGGGCCCTGCTCAACTTCGCAGGACTGGCTCTGCTGATTCCGGTACTGCTGCTGATCCTCGACAGCGAGAGCATGCACACGAACCCCTGGCTCGAACGGCTGTACCAAGCGGGCGGATTCGAATCGGACCGGGCGTTCGCCCTGACCGTATGCGGATGTATCGTCGCACTGATCGCATTCAAAAACCTGCTGAACCTCTTCCTGCTGCGCTACGAACGGCGGTATATTTACGACCTCTACCGGTGTATGTCGCGGCGGCTCTATATCGAATATCACGACCGGGGGCTGGGATTCATCAAAAACACCAATTCGGCACTGCTCTCGCGGAACGTCAATTTCGTCTGTCTGGCGTTCGTTACGGGGATCCTCGTACCGCTCGCGTCGATCACGAGCGAGAGCATGCTGCTCGCACTGCTGTTCACGGCGCTGCTGTTCTACAACCCCACAGTCGCGGGACTGGTCCTGCTGGTATTCATTCCGACCGTCTGGTTCTACTACAGCGCCGTGCGCAAACGGCTCCACCGTTACGGCGTACAGGAGAACGAAGCCCAGCGCGAGAAGGCCCGCACGGTCGTCGAGACCTTCCGGGGATATGCCGACCTGGAGATCAACGATGCCTTTCCTTCGATGCTGCGCCGCTTCGACCGGGCGATGGACAAGATCGTTACGATTCAGTCCAGAAATATGACCGTCAATGCCTTGCCTTCGATCTTCATGGAGGTAGGACTGGCGATCGGCATGGCGCTGTTCGTGGCGGTCAGCCTCGGTACGCCGGGCGATGAAGCCCGGGTCCTCTTCGGCGTATTCGCCGTCGCCGGGTTGCGGCTGATGCCTTCGGTACGCAACATGATGTCCGGATGGTCGGCACTCAAATACAACCGCTACACCATCGATATCCTGCGGGACATCGACCTGAACGACGAAAAGCCGGAACCGTCAGCCGCACAGCCTCCGCTGCCCTTCGAACGTGAAATCGCCGTGCGCGACCTCTCGTTCCGCTTCGACGACGAGCGCGGCGACAAAGAGGTGCTGCACGGGCTGACACTCACGATCCGCAAGGGAGAACACGTCGGTATCCGAGGCGCATCGGGGGCCGGAAAAACGACCCTGTTCAACCTTCTGTTGGGATTCTATACCCCCACCGGCGGTGAAATCACGATCGACGGCGAGCCCCTGACCGCCGCCAACCGCCGCCGCTGGCAAAATGCCGTCGGCTACGTTTCGCAGCACGTGTTCCTGCTGGACGGCACCCTGCTGGAAAACATCGCCCTGGGCGAAGAGGAGGAGAAAATCGACCGTCGGAGAGCCGAGGAGTCCCTGCGTGCCGCCCGGCTGGAAGACTTCGTGCAATCGCTCTCCGCAGGGATCGACACCCCGATCGGGGAGGCCGGCAACAAACTGTCGGGCGGACAACGCCAGCGCATCGGCATTGCCAGAGCTCTCTACAAACAGGCCAACATTTTATTCTTCGACGAGGCGACCTCGGCGCTCGACAGCGGGACGGAGGAGGGAATCAACCGTTCGATCGCCGAACTGTCACAACACAACAGAGATTTAACCATCGTGGTCATCGCCCATCGAGAAAGCTCGCTGGAGTACTGCGACCGCATCATCACACTCGATAACAATGGATAGAGAATATATCATCGCCGGATTCCGCATCCGGCTGGAACAGGCCGACCGGCTCTTCGTAAGACCCGGCAGCCACATGGCTCGGGCATTCGAACCGTTCGCCGCAGAAGCGGACCCGGCCGCGCCCCTGACCATGCGCCTGATTCCGGACTGCACGATAAATAAAAAATTAACAGGAGGAGAGCCGAACAGGGAACTCGACGTATTTCCGTTCGACGATGCGGAAGCCGACTGCCACTTCGAGCGTACGCCGCGAGGTTACCTGTTCCGCATGGTTCCCCGCAACGGGGATCGTCCGACGCTATTCTTCAAAGCGTTCGATTCGCCGGATGTACAGAGCGACCTGCTCGCCGACGGACGCGAACCCCATCAATCCCTGATGCGTTTCGGGCTTTGGATCATGTTCGGCATCGCCATCTCCCCCGAAGCCATTGCGATACACTCCTCGACCATCGAATGCGAAGGCCGGGCCGTCCTGTTTCTGGGAGAATCCGGCACGGGAAAAAGCACCCATACCCGGCTGTGGCAGGAGCACATTCCCGGAGCACGGCTGCTCAACGACGACAGCCCGATTATCCGGATGTACCAGGGGCAGGCGACCGCTTTCGGATCGCCCTGGAGCGGCAAGACCCCCTGTTACCGCAACATTTCGCGGCCGATTGCCGGAATCGTCCGGTTGAGCCAGGCCCCGGCCAACGAAATCACCCGACTGTCAATCTTGCGGGCCGTCGGATCGCTGCTCCCGTCCTGCCCCCCGGCATTCGCCTACGACAGCGATTTGCAGGATAGAATCTGCCGTACGCTGTCGGACATTCTCACCCAAGCCCCTGTGTGGCACTTGGCCTGCCTGCCGGACAAGGCAGCGGCCGAACTCTCCTACGCCACGGTCCTCGAAGGAAAACAGAGAGCCTGAAAACAATTGATCATGGAAAAAACCGTAGCGAACCGGATCGCCTTCGCCCAGACGAGGGACCTGCTGCTCGAAGGCCAAAACGTACGAATCTGCGTCCAGGGACAGAGCATGCTGCCCTTCTTCCGCAGCGGCAGCGTCATCACGCTGCGGCCCCTGCGCCACGAGGATCTGCGACGCGGAGCGGTGGTGATGGCCGAAACCGTACAAGGCAATTTCGTCGTACACCGCATCATTCAGGCGACACCGGAAGAGGTCACGCTGCTCGGCGATGGCAACCTTACCACGGAAACGATGCCCCCGGCCAAGGTTTATGGAGTTGTGGATTGTAGTGCCATTCACCGGGTATTGGCTCGGGTATGGCTCTGGCTGCGCCCCGTACGACGTTATCCGCTCTGGGTTCTGCGGCGGATTTGCAGAAAATAACTCCCGAATCGGATTCAAGCAAGAGTTATGCTCTCTGTTTCTTTAAGTTCTGCCCGCCCCGAATCTCGAAAATAGGATTAGAGCACAATACGGCTTGCCTTTGCGTACTCATTATGCAGTAAGTACCGATGGGGTTCCAATTGAATGTACGGCTATTTTGAATCATCGATCCGAAAGTATTTTTTATGGTAAATATAAATATTTGAATAACTGATTATGAGAAAAATAATTCTTTCTTGTTTGTTGTTGGGAATTAGCTTGACCACGTATGCTCAAACAAGCCTATTTGATTTATGGCAGGAGGCGTCGGAGCACGTCAATATTTATACTTATGGACTTAAACCTGTGAAAAAAGATCCATGTTTTCGTCCGGATTGGAAGCAGAAAAGAGGTACGAAATTGGAAATTTCTTCCCCCACAATAGGACTCTTAAAAAAGATGCTTGAAGATGTCGAATCGGAAGGGTTTCAGTTCAACCCTCAAAATGACACATTACTTTTCTATGTGAGTTTTTGTAGTTGGTGGGCTCCATGCGATCTTGTTGTTAAAACGTCGGCAGGGATATCTCATTACTACAAGCCAACAGAGAGTCGTTTAAGATTGATTTCTGTTATGCTTGCTGAAGACTTTTTTATAAGTTCTATCTTGTATTATGGCGATAACTCCGCATTTACAGATTTTTTCCGACGTTATGTCATTCTTGACTCAGATTCATATGCTGCGGATACTTTGGTTTTTCGTATTATCTTAAAAGATGGGAAAATCATGACTCCATCTGAAGTGTGGAAAATTGCCGATGTATATATGTGGGGAGGAAATTATTTTACTGAAGACGATATAATATTTTTGAAAAAATTGAGTCGTTATTACAATAAATCGGACCTGAATCGATTAGAAAATTTTTCGCGCACAATATTATTGCAGTAAATTGTTCTCTAATCTTCAGAAAAGGCATTTCCATACTCTTTTTTCGGCACCGACCGCAATCATTGACAAGCCTCCGTTCATATCGAATTCGACTACTTCACCCCATCGAGGGGGGGGGAACAGAGGAAATCCCTTCTTAGAAATTCAAGAACACCGACACCATAAAAGCAAAAAATAGCGAAGGAAATTCCTTCGCTATTTTTCGTTATAGGGTCACCGATTACGCTTCGAGCGCGAAACGCTTGTAAGCGATAACCGTAGCATCCTTGTCCGCCTTGTGGATAAACTCGGCGATCGTCTCCTTCTCACCTACCACCGGCTGGTTGAGCAGCGTATTCTCCTCGAAGAACTTGCGCATCTTACCCTCGGCGATCTTCTCCAGAATAGCCTCGGGTTTGTTGGCATTCTTCGGATCCTGCTTCATGGCCTCGACAGCGATCTTGCGCTCGTGCTCGATCACATCGGCCGGGCAATCGGCCTCAGAGATCGAAACGGGAGCCATAGCGGTTGCCTGCATGGCAACGGTATGGGCTACCTCCTCGGGAACGACCTTGTTGAAGCCGATAAGCGTACCGAGCTTCTTGTTGAAGTGTACGTACGCATGACAGTAGGGAGCTTCGATACGGGCATAGTATGCCAGCTCGATCTTCTCGCCGGTCTGACCCGATTTCTCGGTCACCATCTCCTCGACAGTGCGGCCTTCGGCATTCTTGGCTGCCAGCAGCGCATCACGGTCCGCAGCATCGGTTTTCACGGCAACGTCCAGCATCGCGTTAGCTGAAGCGGAGTACTCCGCATTCTGCGCCACGAAGTCGGTTTCGCAAGCCAGGCAGAGGATATAACCCTTCTGACCCACGATTTTCGTTACGACGACACCTTCGGTGGCCGTACGATCGGCACGCTTGGCAACGACCAGCTTACCCTTTTCACGGATGATATCCTGGGCACGCGCGAAATCACCTTCGGCTTCGGCAAGGGCCTTTTTACAGTCCATCATACCGGCACCGGTCATTTTGCGGAGCTTCATTACATCTGCAGCTTTGATTTCCATAGTCTTGGTTTTAATTTCGTTGAACTTCGTTCTGCGTTTCCGTATCCCGACCATCTCGGATCGCTCGGGCAATCTTCGCACGGGACGGAAACGTCCATAATCTCCGTGCGAATTATTCCGCTTTCTGCTCGGTCGCAGCGACAACCTCGGCAACGGTAGCCTCCTCAGCATCCACGGAAGCCTTCACGGCTTTCTTGATACGAGGTTTCGCATCCTTCTTCGCAGGAGCATCGCCCTCATGAGCCTCATTCTCCTGGGCCTCCTTCTCTTTTTCGAGCTTACGCTCCTCGAGACCCTCGCTGATGGCACCGCACACGGCGTCGAGGATCACAGCGATCGACTTGGTCGCATCGTCATTTGCAGGGATAACGTAATCAATGTCGGTTGGATCACAACAAGTATCTACCATTGCAAATACGGGAATATTCAATCGCTTGGCCTCCTTCACGGCGTTGGACTCCTTCTGCACGTCCACGACGAACAGAGCGGCCGGCAGACGGGTCAGATCGGCGATCGAACCGAGGTTCTTCTCGAGTTTCGCACGCTGACGCGCGATCTGCAGCTTCTCGCGCTTGGAGAAATTATCGAACGTGCCGTCGTTGGTCATCTTGTCGATGGTGGACATCTTCTTGACGGCTTTACGTATGGTGGGGAAGTTTGTCAGCATACCGCCAGCCCAACGCTCCGTAACGTAAGGCATACCGATAGCTGCGATCTTTTCGGCAACGATTTCCTTGGCTTGTTTCTTGGTGGCGACGAACAGCACGCGGCGACCGCTCTTGGCGATCTGCTTGAGTGCGTTTGCCGCCTCATCGAGCTTCAGCACGGTCTTGTGCAGGTCGATGATGTGGATGCCGTTCTTCTCCATGAAAATGTAAGGAGCCATTTTGGGATTCCACTTACGCTTCAAGTGTCCGAAATGAGCGCCGGCTTCCAATAATGTATTAAAATCTGTACGTGACATTTTAATTCAATGGTTTAATTTTAATTCTCTTTTCTTCAACTCTCCCGGTAGTGAACTGCGGTCAATCCGGAGAGTTTTCCGCGATCAGGCAACCTGTAAGTAATAGCCGATATAATAATAAATATAGGTAGTCTTGCCGGTTTGTAACCTGAATCGTGCTTGCCGAAATTCGGTCGTACGATTAACGCTTGCTGAACTGGAACTTACGACGTGCTCCGGGCTGACCGGGTTTCTTACGCTCAACTTCGCGAGGATCGCGCGTCAGGAATCCGTTCTTCTTCAGAACCGGACGGAACTCGGCGTCGATCTCGCACAATGCACGTGCGATACCCAGACGAGCCGCCTCAGCCTGCCCCTTGATACCGCCACCGTCCAGATTGATGGTGATATCGTAGTTCTCTGCGGTGTTGGTAGCCAACAGCGGCTGCTTCACCTGGAACTGGAGGATGTCGAGCGGAAAATAGACTTCCAGCGATTTGCGGTTGATCGTAATCTCCCCTTTACCCGGCTTCACGAATACGCGAGCCACAGCAGCCTTACGACGACCTACGGTATTTACAACTTCCATAATTCTTACTTAATCTCGTTTAACTTAATTGCCTTCGGGTTCTGAGCGGCGTGCGGATGCTCGGCGCCGGCATACACCTTCAGATTCTTCATAATGGCTTCGCCAAGGCGCGTTTTGGGGAGCATGCCTTTGACAGCCTTCTCGATGAGAAACGTCGGTTTCTTCGCCAGGTAATCGGCCGGCGTAGCGAAACGCTGACCTCCCGGGAAACCGGTGTGTCGTGTGTAGACCTTGTCGGTCATCTTCTTGCCTGTGAGCTTCACTTTGTCCGCGTTGATGACGATAACATAATCACCGCAATCGACGTGGGGGGTGTAGCTAGGCTTGTTCTTGCCGCGGAGGATCTTCGCAACCTGCGATGCAAGACGTCCCAATACCTCGTCGGTCGCGTCGATGACAACCCATTGCTTGTCAACCGTAGCGGCGTTCGCCGAGATAGTTTTGTAGCTTAATGAATCCACTTTGTTTACGTTTAATTAATACTTATTTATCCAACCTCCCGCACTATACGGGTGCGCAAAGATACGAAGAAAATCCGCAAAAAGCAAAACACCCGAACAAATAACGTCAATATATTCTAAAAAAGCCATTTACACTTTTTACAACAAAAAACCGCGCCCGGCTTCTTTCGTCCGAAGCCAAGCACGGTTTTTTTACGCATCCCCGGCGGTCACCGCAGAAAATCGACCAGTCGGCAGCGCACCTGCAACAAGATACCGGGCCGACGCAGAAAGCGTATCAACTACCGTAAGGTTTGAAATTCTTCTGTCCGTTATAACGTCCGATGGTCGGATCGACCAGTTTTTGCGGACGCACCTTGAACTCCACGGGCAGAACGTAAGAAACCCGCACGGGATAATCCAGACCGGACTCCTTGTCGGTCATGATGCCCGGAGTCCACTTCGGAGAATTCTCGACCACCCGCGTAACCGCTTCGGTCAGCTTCTCATGGGGCGAAGCAAGCACTTCGTCCACAGTCACGGATCCGTCGGTTTCGACGATAATCCGGACTTGCACCACTCCTTCGACCTTCTGCTCTTCCATATCGGCAGGATACTGTACGCGCGAAAGCACCCATTTCCAATACTTTTCGAACCCTTTATTCTTAAACGACGGGGCTTTTTTCAAACGTGCGACCTGGCCATCCGCAATGACCAGTCCCTCGGCCGGAGGTGTCGAAGTCGTCGTACCCGGGGCATCGGCCGGAGTTTGAGCCATCGCGGGTAACACCAGCAACAGGCTCACGGCATAAAACAGAAATTTTTTCATAGCATCTGTCTGTTGGTTTCTACATAAACAAAAATAGTGAAAGCCGAGAGACAACGGGACCTTGTTCACGGTTTTCCGAGGCGCATCCTATCTAAGACTATGTCAAAGATAGCGAGAGGTAAGAGCAATTGTGAGAACTTGTTCTCGAAAATTGCCGAACCGAATCCTATCTTCTACAAAGATAGGAAAAGCCGGATGCAAAAGCAAATTTATTTGCATTTTCCCGAGGCGGAATTTTAAGACGACTCAAAAAGTTAGGCGACAGAAAACACTCGAATATCAATTATTTATTCGTTTCATCGCAAGAAACAGGAGCCGGACGGAACAACGCAACCGGAACCGCCCCGGTCTGATCCCGGAATCCATTACAATACCAAAAGCCGCACGATCAAATTTCAAGCATGGAATCATAGCTGTTAGCGGAGCTTTTTGGATGCGTAACGGACCAAGTCCTTTCCGAAGAAAAGGAGCAAGGAAGGGGGCGAATTATAAACGCGACCACCGACAGCGAATAAGCGACCGTCGGATTCGTGCTGCGATCGTCGAATAAGGGTTTCTTAAAAAATATAATTACCAATAGGCACACCGCAGCCGATATAGGCGTCAGCAACCTTCTTTCCCAGGAAAAAGAAGAGGACCGTCTGCAAAACGGCCCTCTTCAATCTATAGAAACCCCGGACTATCCCAGGAACGACAGCAGAATACCTGCGGCAACCGCAGAGCCGACGACACCGGCTACGTTCGGACCCATGGCGTGCATGAGCAGGAAGTTGCTCGGATTGGCCTCCTGGCCGACGGTTTGCGATACGCGGGCTGCCATAGGAACCGCAGAAACACCGGCGGAGCCGATCAGCGGGTTCATCTTCTTGCCCTCCGGGAGGAAGAGGTTCATAAACTTGGCAAGCAGCAAACCTCCGGCCGTACCGAGAGCGAACGCAAGCACACCCAGCACCAGAATACTCAAGGTCTGGACATTGATGAACGCTTCGGCGGTAGCCGTAGCACCGACGGTAATACCGAGGAAAATCACCACGATATTCATCAGCTCGTTCTGCACGGTCTTGCTCAAACGATCAACCACACCGCACTCTTTCATCAGGTTACCCAGCATAAGACAGCCGATCAGCGGAGCGGCGCTCGGCAGGAGCAGCGAGATGATTACGGCAATGATGATCGGGAAGAGGATCTTCTCGGTTTTGGAAACCGGGCGCAGCTGCGACATCTTGATTTCACGCTCTTTCTTGGTGGTCAGCAGACGCATGATGGGCGGCTGAATCACCGGCACGAGGGCCATATAAGAGTAAGCGGCCACGGCGATCGGACCCAGCAATTCGGGCGCGAGGCGGGCGGTCAGGAAGATCGCAGTCGGACCGTCGGCACCGCCGATGATACCGATACTACCGGCCTGAGCAGGAGTGAAGCCCAACGCGTAAGCCCCCAGGAAGGTCACGAAAATACCCAACTGCGCAGCAGCACCGAGCATGAAACTCTTCGGGTTGGCGATCAGCGGGCCGAAATCGGTCATGGCACCGACACCGATGAAGATCAGACACGGGTAGATACCGAGCTTCACACCCAGATAAAGATAATCGAGCAATCCGGCATCCTGAATGAAGCTTCCCCAGTGGATATGTCCGCCGGCGAACAGTTCGGAATGGAACATATTCGCTCCCGGCAGGTTGGTCAGCAGCATACCGAAAGCGATCGTGAAGAGCAGCAGCGGTTCGAACTTGTGTTTGATGGCGAGGTACAGGAGCAGGAAAGCGACGAGAATCATCGCTATATTCCCCCAGGTCGCCCCTGCGAATCCGGTCTGATTGAAAAAATCGACCAGACTGTCGGACAATGAAATGGATCCAGCTGTTAACATCATATCACTTATTCGATAACGATTAACAGATCACCTTCCATCACGGTAGCGCCCTTCTGGACGTGGATGGATTTGACAACACCGCCGCGTTCGGCATCGATGTTGTTCTCCATCTTCATCGCCTCGAGCACGAAAAGAGTTTGACGGGGAGCGACGCGGTCGCCCTCCTTCACATTGACCGAGAGGATCGTACCGGGCAGCGGAGATTTCACCTGCAAACCGGGACCGCCGGCAGCAGCCTGTGCAGCTTTGGGAGCGGAAGGCGCAGCCGTAGTCGGAGTCACCGACAGCCCTGCAGCTTTCGGAGCGGGAACGACCTGCGGTTTCTTCATCTTGCTGGCCTGCTCGCCGACGATTTCCACCTCGTAAGCGACACCATTGACGGTGACGTTGGCCATCGTCGATTCTTCGTTCACGTCCTCAATCGAAATGTCGTATTGATTTCCGTTTATTTTCAATGAATAGTCTTTCATAACTTATTTTCTGTAATCTGGCATTTGAGTTAATCCGTGAATTTTCGAGTTCCAGGGCGAGTAAGCCCGCTTGATGCTCAAAATCGTAAGCATCTCGGTTTCCCGGTCGTGACGGGCGCTGCCGAAGAGCTTCAGCGCCGTCATAATGGCGGCTACGGTCTCCTCGTCCAATTCCGTCTGCGACGGTGACTGCTTCTTGCGCTGATGCGTAAAGAAAGAACCGAAGCCCTTCATTACAAAGACCAGCAGAAGGAGCATGACAATCACCAGGCAGAACCCGACGCATGTGATCGTAAGGATACCCGACCAATCTATCTGTGTCATAATTCGTCGATTTATAAAGGAATATTAGAGTGCTTCTTGGCCGGATTCTGCAAACGTTTGGTTGCGAGCGACTGCAAAGCGCGGATAATGCGGAAACGCGTGTTGCGCGGCTCGATCACATCGTCGATATAGCCGTAGCGGGCGGCGTTGTAGGGATTGGAGAACTTGTCGCGGTACTCCTGCTCCTTCTCGGCCACGAACTTGGCCTTCTCCTCGGCGCTCTCGAAAGCGGCGAGCTCCTTGGCATGCAGCACCTCGACGGCACCGCTCGCACCCATCACAGCGATCTCGGCCGTCGGCCATGCGTAATTGATGTCGCCACGGATATGTTTCGAAGACATCACGATATAAGCACCGCCGTATGCCTTGCGCAGCGTCACGGTGATCTTCGGAACGGTAGCCTCGCAATATGCGAACAGCAACTTCGCACCGTGCGTAATGACACCGCCGTACTCCTGGGTCGTACCCGGCAGGAAGCCCGGAACGTCCACGAGGGTCACCAACGGAATGTTGAAGGCATCGCAGAAGCGCACGAAACGGGCGGCCTTGCGGCTTGCGTTGATGTCGAGCACACCGGCCATGTACTTGGGCTGGTTGGCGATGATACCGACGCTCTGGCCGTTGAAACGGGCGAAACAGGTGATGATATTCTTTGCGAAATCGGCAGCCGACTCCAGGTATTCGCCGTTATCGACGATGGCACGAATCACCTCGGCCATATCGTAAGGCTTGTTCGGATTGTCGGGAATGATCTCGTTCAGAGAATCCTCCAGACGGTTGATCTGATCAGTGCAGACGACCATCGGCGTATCCTCCATGTTGTTCTGCGGCATATAGGAAAGCAACTGACGGATCAACTGGATGCCTTCCTCCTCGGTTTCGACGGCGAACTGAGCTACGCCCGACTTGGTCGTATGCATCGTGGCACCGCCCAACTGCTCCTGCGTCACGTCTTCGCCCGTCACGGTCTTCACGACCTTCGGACCGGTGAGGAACATATTCGAGGAACCCTTCTTCATGATGATGAAGTCGGTCAGCGCCGGAGAATAGACTGCACCGCCGGCACAGGGACCGAAGATGGCCGAAATCTGCGGAATGACACCCGAGCACATCACGTTGCGCTGGAAAATGTTGGCATAACCCGCCAGAGCGTTCACGCCCTCCTGGATGCGGGCACCGCCCGAATCGTTCAAGCCGATGCAGGGAGCGCCATTGCGCATCGCCATATCCATAATCTTGCAGATCTTGTCGGACATCGAAAGCGACAGAGAACCTGCCGTCACGGTGAAGTCCTGGGCAAAGACATAGACCAAGCGGCCTTCGATCGTACCGTAACCCGTTACCACACCGTCGCCGAACGTATGCTTCTTCTCCATACCGAAGTCGTAGCAACGATGCGTGACGAACATGTCGAACTCCTCGAAGCTACCCTCGTCGAGCAGCATCTGGATACGCTCGCGTGCGGTGTACTTACCCTTCTCGTGTTGCTTGTCGATCGCCTTCTGACCACCGCCCATACGAGCCATCTCACGGTTCTCGATGAGCTGGTTGATCTGGTTCTGAATTTCACTCATAATCGAAAATATGCTGTTAAATTATTTATTCTTGTTCTCGCAAAGCTCCGTCAGGATGCCCTGGGTGGATTTCGGATGCAGGAAAGCGATGGTCATGCCCTCGGCACCCTTGCGGGGCGTAGCGTCGATCAGACGGATGCCCTTGGCGGCTGCATCGGCCAACTGCTCCTCGATATTCTCGCAGGCGAGTGCCATGTGGTGGATACCGATGCCCTTGTTCTCGATGAACTTGGCGATGGTCGATTCGGGCGACGTAGGCTCGAGCAACTCGATCTTCGTCTGGCCCAGCTTGAAGAACGCCGTGCGGACTTTCTGGTCGGCAACCTCTTCGATCGCATAACATTTCAGACCCAGTACGTTTTCCCAATAGGGAATCGACTCATCCAGGCTTTTGACTGCAATGCCAAGATGCTCAATGTGAGATACTTTCATAATTTCAAGAGATTTAATTAAGTTGAATATCGTTGAATTTGAATTTTCGGAATCCTCAAAAAATCATACAAAAATAGATGAAATATCTGAATAAGCCAACAAAAAAACGATTTTAGTCGGAACTATTCCGACTTTCCGGCATATGCAGGGAAAAAACGGAAAAACAAAGCGGTTATCCGTGAAGGACAACCGCTTGAAATCAAGAAAACCGAAGGCCGAAACCCCGCCGCAGATTATAAAATACCGCGATGACAGCACACGTCAGCAATTCCGAGAGCGGCATGGCGAGCCAGATGCCGGAGATCCCGGCCACACGGGGCAGCAGCAGGAAAGCGGGAACCAAAAGGACGAAGCCTCGAAGCAAAGCGAACGTAGTGGCGGCTCTTACCCGTTCAAGACTCTGATAATACCCGATGACGGTCAGGTTCACGATGAAAAAGACGAAACCCGACGCAAACAACGGAAACCCTTCGATAGCGATAAGGGCAGCCGGCGTATCGGTATCGAGGAAGAACCCGACCAATATACGGGGACAGCAGACGAACAATCCCATCGCGGTCATACCGCACACAACAGCCGTTGCCAATGCGATCCGTCGTGCCTGTATCACCCGCCCCGAAGCGCCTGCCCCGAAGTTATAGCTGATGATCGGCTGTGCCGACTGCGCAATGGCGTTGCCGACCATGAACACAAAAGGAATGTAGTAGCAGGCGATGCCGAACGCTCCGACGCCGTCATCGCCCAAATAGCGCATAAACACCTGATTTCCGGTAAACATCAAGGTCGCAAGAGTCGCTTCGCCCAACAAGGCCGAGGAGCCGATACGACACTGATACCCCACATTCCGCAACGAGAGGCGCAAGCTCTTGCGGCTGCCCTTAAGCGGACAGAGGGACAACGAACGGGCCCGGCACAGCAGGTACCACAAAGCGATACCGCCGCCGACGGATACACTGATCGCGGTAGCGAACGCAGCCCCCATGACGCCCCTCCCCAGCGGGAAAATAAACAACCAGTCCAGCAACACGTTGAGCAACGCCGAGATAACACTGCACCACATCGCCAGCTTCGGCGCCCCGTCCAAACGGATAACGAAAAGTCCGACGGCCGTCCACATCTGGAAAACCAGTGCCGGAGTAAACCACAACAGATAATCCTTCACCAACGGCAGCAGATGCTCCGAAGCCCCCAGCAACACAGCCGTCCGGTCGGGGAAAAGCAGAATCGCCGAAGACAGCAGCAAGGTCACCGCCGTCACGAACACCATCGCCTGCGTGACGTTCAGGCGGGCCGCCCGGATCTTCGACTGCGACAAGTGGATCGAAGCCACCACCGAGCAGCCGATACCGATCATGAAGCCCATTCCCTGAAAGACCATCAGCAGCGGGACGTAGATATTCACGGCGGCGATGCCGTCGCTGCCGACGCCCTGCCCCACGAAAATACCGTCGGCCACCGTAACTGCCGAAATACTGAGCATACCGCACAAAGTCGGAATAAACAGACGGCGGAACAATACCGAAACCTTCAGCGAACCGAAATCAATAGCATCTCTTTCCATGCACAATCATACTAAATTCAACTACTTGCACATTTAGCACAAAACAAAAAACACCGGACAAGCGATTGGTTTTACCCAGTCATCTTATCCGGCATTATATTGCCCTCCGATGAGGATTACAAAACTTTCAATGAGATTTTTCGGTGACAAAAGTAGCGATTTAATCCGAAGCGTGCAACTATCGATCGGTTAATTGCTCCCGTATTATCACTCCCTGGTCCGCAAGTTATCGTCGGGAGTTTTCCATCGTTCCACACGACGCAGGCAGCATCCCTGCACCTGCCGACGCAATCCGGAATCGGACAGGATCGCATCGAGCGTATCGGCCAGCTCATCGAGCTCCGGACACGCGATATAACGGGCCGCATCGCCGGCAGTCAGCCGATTGCGGCGGGTATCGGAGAGCACGGCCGGAATCCCGGCATAGAGCGCTTCGACGACAGGCTGCACCCGCCCCCGTTTCCGGGGCAGGTAAACCAGGCCGTCTGCCATGCGGAAAAAAGCGCTCAACTCCTCGGGCGAGTATTCGTAAATAAAATTGGTACGCAGCGCCAGACGACGGTCGCGAGCGGTGCGAAGCAACATATCGGCATAGAACGAACGACGACCGCAAAGCACGAGGTCCGCACCGAGCCGACCGCCGGCCATCAGATCGAGCAGCATCCGCTCCTGGCCGAGCGTTTCGACCGTCATCAAGGTCAGAATATACCGCTCGGGCAACATGAACTTACGACGAATGACCTCATCCGACTCCCCGGTCGCGCAGCGCATACGCTGACGCACCTGTCCGGCCGCTTTCACAGCCGTCATCCGAAAACGTTCGTCCTCCTCGTGCGCCTTTCTGTTCTCCTCGCGGAGGCTCTCTTCCTCCATATTTCCCGTCTTACGTTGCGGTCCCCATATATTCTCCATAATATAAATCTCCTTTCCGGCAGAAAACCGGTCTTTATTTATTTTTTTTCACTATCTTCGCTAAAAATTACGATGCCTATGAAACGAGTTCTTTTACTCCTTACTGTCGTTTTTTGCACGTTGGGCGCATCCCATGCACAGAACATCGTCATCGGAGAGCGGGCCCCCGAACTCAAAAGCGTCACTTGGCTCGCATCCCGGAATCCGGCCGCCGCAGACCTTTCGTTCCTCGTATTCTTCCACTCGTCGAACAAAGGCTGCACGGCGTCGCTGGACGCACTCCGGGATCTATCTAACAAATTAGGCTCCAAACTGCGCATTATCATCATAACACAGGAAGATTCTGATAAAATCGCCCCGATTCTCACGCCCTACATCTCCGAACGGATCGGCGTGGCGCTCGATCACGACAAAAAAGTATTCGGCAGTTTCGGAGTCGATTTCGTGCCGTTCAGCGTGCTGATCGATGCCAAGAACCGGGTGCTGTGGATGGGAAATCCGCAGAGTATGACCAGTTCATTCATCCAGAAAATAGTTCAATAAACACCAGTAATACCGTTAATTCCGTCATGTCATTCACCAAGATAAACCATTACGAAAAAGAGTATGCCGACACCCACCACGAGTGCGCCCTGACCGTAACCGAAGGTGTGGAAAACCAACCCGTAGTCAATCCCTATTTCGTCCGAAAGAAAAAGCGTGCACTCACCACCGAAGAGTACGTCGAGGGCATTCTTCAAGGCAACATCACGACGCTTTCGCAGGCCATCACCCTGGTAGAAAGCAGCAACCCCGACCACTATGCCCAGGCGCAGGAGATCATCGAAAAGTGCCTGCCGCATGCCGGGAAATCGGTACGCATCGGCATCACGGGCGTCCCGGGAGCCGGAAAATCGACCTTCATCGAAGCCGTAGGCAATATGGTCACCTCGCTCAAGCACAAGCTGGCGGTACTGGCCATCGACCCCAGCTCGGAGCGCAGCGGCGGTTCGATCCTCGGCGACAAGACCCGCATGGAGAGCATCTCGTCCAATCCCAAGGTCTTCATCCGCCCCTCCCCTTCGGCCGGGTCGCTCGGCGGCGTAGCCCGCAAAACCCGCGAAACGATCATCCTGTGCGAAGCTGCCGGATTCGACGTCATCTTCATCGAAACGGTCGGCGTGGGACAGTCCGAAACGGCCGTACATTCGATGGTCGATATGTTCATGATGCTCCAGATCTCCGGTGCGGGCGACGAATTGCAGGGCATCAAGCGCGGCATTATGGAGATGGCCGATATGATGGTCATCACCAAGGCCGACGGCGAGAACATCCACAAAGCCGAACTGGCCAAAACGCAATATCAGGGTGCGCTGCGTCTTTTCCCGGTCCCGGAATCGGGTTGGCGGCCGAAAGTCTATACCTGCTCGGCATACACAAAAACGGGACTCGAGGAGGTGTGGAAAGGCGTCGAAGAGTTCCTCGACTTCATTCAGGCGAACGGATACTTCACGCACAACCGCAACCGTCAGAACAAGTATTGGATGTACGAAACCATCGACGAGGTGTTGAAGAACAGCTTCTACCACAACCCGCAGATCGAACCCCGCATCACGGAGCTCGAGCAAAAAGTGCTCGACGCCAAAGTCAGCTCGTTCGTCGCGGCGCACGAATTGCTGGAGCTTTACTTCAAAAACAAGAACTAACGGACCACGCAGCAACCGTTCCTGTCATACGGCATTGAACCAAACACTTAATATCACTTAAATTCCTAAACAATGAAACACGTAAAACTATTCGCAGCTCTGCTGGCATTCGTCATGCTCGGAGCCTGCACCGAATCTCCCGAGGAGGGGGGGGGCTTTCTTCCATCCTGATCGACAGCTCTTTACTGGAGCAAATCTTTGACGCTGATCAAACCGCTCCGAAAACCATTTCGTTCACGGCAGCGGAAGCATGGACTGCAACCCTCGAAGAGACGACGCGCACGGAACCTTCGTGGCTCCGTCTGTCCGCCTACAGCGGCGATGCCGGCAAAGCGCAGATCACCATCGAAATCCTCGAATCCAACAGCTCTTCCGAATCGCGCTTCGCCAAAATCACGATCGTCTGCGGCTCTTACCGCATCGCCATCGAAATCGAACAAAAGGGACACGGTTCAGACAATCCGGACAATCCAAATGATCCAGATGATCCAGACACGCCTCCGACCGATTACAAATACGTCGCCCGGGTGGATTACAAACTCACAGACAACCGCGAAGAGGGAGCGACGACGACCGTCTCGCAATCATTCGACTACGACGAAGAAAACAGAGTAGCCCGAATTACCGAAAACTACCACTCGACCGACGAATACTCCTATAAAGACAACGGAACGGAGATATATACATTCGACTATACGATCGCCAACGAAGTTTCGGTCCGGACAACCGATGAGGCGGAGCGCCTTCTCTACAAAATTTCCGCCAAAACCGACGCGAAAGGACGCATCACCGAAACTTCGAGTTACGACTACGACAACGGGACACCCCGGCTCGAAGGGCAGGAGACCTATACATACACCCCGGAAGGACGTCTCTCTTCCTTGCTATCCAAGTATTCCTATTCCTCTTCCAGCGGCCTGAATCAATACAGCGAAAACAAATTCTACTACACGGACGGCCTGCTGACGCGCTACACCTACTACGACAGTTACGAGGCCTCCTACGACCCGGACTACCAGCCCTGGGAGTATTCGCTCCCGGCCGATGAGTGCTACCCCCACCGTTATGCCAACGACCGGAGCAACCTCGATTTCTACATGTATGCAATGGGCGGTCGCATCTCATTCGAAAACACTTCCAGCGCTATTTTTTCCCTGTTACGCCTGACCGGAAACTACGGCGATTGCCTGCCCGAAATAACCACTGCCGCCGACGAGGACGACGAGGTGGGAGTGGATGAGGGTGCTTATCCCACACCAAATGTCACGCTACACAAATCCTACACCACTACGGAATCCGCCTGCGGAGAGGACGAATACCTGAAACTGCGCATCGAAACGGATGCCGACAATGCGGTAAAGCGGATATCCTACGACGTCCCGTATGAGGAGTATCAGGTAGAATACGACATCGTAGTCGGCAACGAAGTCATCGATGAAGCTATGAACCACCCCGAGTTCCCCGAAGAAGAAAAACTTTACAAATACGAAATCAAAAACCGGACGAAAACCAAAATACGCGACATCGTAAACCCGGCAACGATCGAGATCACCTACCGATAGTTCCGGAGAAATTTTCAAAAGAAACAATAAAACGATAAGGAGCGGATTACCGCTCCTTATCGTTTTACAATCCTCGAAGGTCGTCCCATCCCTCCGGCGCAACCCGGCAAATCATGCGGAAAGAGTTTCGAACCGGCTGCCTTCCGACCGCGAGAAAACGACAGACAGAAAAGCTGTGATTCAAGAGAATTCCGACTTCAACCGCTCCGCCAGTTCGGGCATACCCTCGGCGGCTCGTGAACGGATATGGGTGAGCGGATTGCGGATCATCGCCGTATCGGGATTTCCCGGATCGACCAGAAAAATCGGCACATCGGGCCGCACGTAACGCACCAGCGATGCGGCGGGATAGACCGCCAGCGAAGTACCGACTACAACCATGAGATCGGCTGTCCCGGCGATCTCGGCCGCCCGTTCGAACATCGGGACCGCCTCGCCGAAAAAGACGATATAAGGGCGAAGCAGGGAGCCGTCCGGAGCGGTTGCATCGAGCCGCTGTTCCCAGCCGTCGATGGGCACGATCAACTCGGGATCGCGCGACGAACGCAATTTAGTCAGTTCTCCGTGCAAGTGCGTGACGCGCGAAGAGCCGGCCCGCTCGTGCAGATTATCGACATTTTGGGTAATTACCTCCACATCGAAACACTTCTCCAGGCCCGCAATAGCACGATGGCCCGCATTCGGCTCCTTCCCGAGCATCTCGCGGCGGCGCATGTTGTAAAAATCGACGACCTGCGCCCGATTGTCGCGCAACGCCTCGGGCGTACAGACATCTTCGATTCGGTAGTTGGCCCACAGCCCGTCGGAATCGCGGAAAGTAGCCAGTCCGCTGTCGGCACTCACGCCGGCACCCGTAAAAACAACGATCTTTTTCATCGGGTTAAAGATAGCGTAAATTTCAGAAAAATATCCCGCATCGTCCTAAAAATCCGTTCCGCCGGAGTGACACCAGGAAAAACCTCCCGAACGGGCGCCCAACAGCCGAGTGTCGAAAACCGCAAGTAAGGACCGGCAGGGAAACACCGTACCCGCGCTGCGTATCCGGCCGGACGAAGTTACCGCCGGGCTCGTTCCGCCAACCAAACAGGAACGATCACACAGACTACCGTCAATACTTTACTGACGATTTCCGCCGCACCCTCCAACACCGTACGTTCGCCTTCGACGATCCGTCCGATACTCGGAGAAAAGACGGCATAGCATATCGCAGCCCCACCGCAAAGAATCCACAGCCACCATCGCAACTTGCGGGGAGCAAACCGATCCCCGGAAGCCTGTTCCGAGTTTTCGGCCACCGGCTCCGAATCGGGTCCCGTTGCAGCCCAGACGCCCAATATCCAACCGAATACGCATAAACTGCCGGCGATCGACGCCCGCACCAAGCTCCGCTCCGGAGTCGATTCTCCGCCGGAAACCAGCAGCAGCAATACGACTCCAAACCCTGCCACGAAAGCGGGAGGAAGTCCGATCCACAATCTGTTACGGATAAACATGCGAAACCTGGCCCTACTCGGCACACCGTTTATTTCGAGCCATTTTCTCCGCTCCCGAGGCTCCCGGCCGTCGCTGCCGGGACGCCACCGCATAAAACTAATTCGCATAGATTCACTCTTTTTCGGGTTTCGGCTCCGGTTTCCCGACCCGTGATTTTTTCAGGCGGCCGCTTCTGCGCAGAGCTTCCATGATGATCCACTGCAGTTGGCCGTTGGTGCTGCGGAACTCGTCCGCAGCCCACCGCTCGACCGCCTCCATCGTAGACGCATCGACACGCAGCACAAAACTCCTCGTCGCCTCCTTCGCCATTGTCCGATCCTAATGATGCAACGTACCTGCATTGACGATCGGCTGTGCGGCCTCGTCGGCACACAGCACCACCAGAAGATTGCTCACCATAGCCGCCTTGCGCTCCTCGTCCAACTCGACGATCCGGTCGTCGGCCAACCGGTCGAGAGCCATCTTGACCATCGTGACGGCTCCCTCGACGATCTTCTCGCGGGCCGAGATAATCGCATCGGCCTGTTGGCGCCGCAGCATCACGGCCGCAATTTCCGGCGCGTAGGCCAGGTAGTTGATGCGGGCCTCGATCACTTCGATACCGGCCATCGAAAGACGGTCGTTGAGCTTGGCCTCTAGCTGATCGTTGATCTCGTCGCTGTTCGAACGCAAAGTCAGTTCGTCGTCCGCGACGCCGTTGTTATCATACGCATAATACCCCGCCACCTGACGCAGTGCGGCATCGCTCTGCACGCTGACGAAGTTTTCGAGCACCTTCATACGAGCCGAAGCCGAAACCGCAAGATCGGTGCCGCCCATCGTCGAGGCGTCGATGTCGAAGACGGCCCGGTAGATCTCGTCCGGACGGATTTTCCACACCAGCACCAAGCCGATCATCACCGGATTACCGTTCTTGTCGTTCACCTTGATCGGCTCGACGTTCAGGTTGCGGGCACGCACCGAAATTTTCTTGCGCCCCATGAAGGGATTGATCCACCAGAAACCCGTTTCGTAAAAAGTCCCCTTGTATTTGCCGAAAAACATAACGACACGGGCTTCGTTGGGTTCGAGCAGCATAAATCCCCTGAAACAGAACATACTTATAAAAAACAGGCATACGCCGCAAACCAGCATCGCAGTCCGCAGCCCAATGCGCGGATCCATTACATCGCTGCCGAACACGCACAGCGCGATACCTCCGGCGATCAACACCAGCAACCCGACGAGCGCGACGAAGCCGTTGGCCCGCCAACCCGAATAGACAAAATTTCCCTTTTCCATAACCATCCTGTTTTTATGATATTATTTTGATATTACAAATATATCATTCTATTTTTAATTACGCAACGATTTTTCGTAAAAAAAGCTCCGCCCGTCTGAAAATTCAGACGGGCGGAGCTTACAATGCCTCGGTCACGGGAAGAGGCTAACCCCGCAAGCCGGGCGATCAGCGGGAATCCCAACCCACCGCATCGGCACCGCCACCAATCGGGACAGCCCTTTGCTGCCGCATCACTCAATCGACCTTACGCAGCACGATATCCGACACAGCCACGTTCAACTTGACTCCATCCATCACCACTGAAGGCCGGTATACACCGTATTCGAACTCGGCACCCGATACGTACTGCTTGATCGTAAGCGTCCTGCGGTCGGACGATACCTCCACCGGAAACGATGCCGGCGCGAGCTGGTACTTATCGTAATCCATGCCCACGAAAAGAAGCGGCCAGTCTCCCCAGTTATACAGATAAACACTCTTCGACGAAGGCACCGTCACCTCATCGCCCTCTCCAATGTGGAAGAAGATTTTGGCCCCGTAGTCACGGTAAGCCAGTTCAGGTGCCGCGCTGTACCAGGAAGATTCTCTCATCAAATCGGCCGGAGAATAATAGAGCGGCTCGCCCCCCTGGAACGGATAGCCGGTCAGCACCAGCATATTCCGAGCACGGTACTCCTTACAAGTCTTATCATCGACTCCGGCTTCGATCTTCACTTCGACATCCTTAATCTCCTGAGGCATATCATTATAGTCCAGATAGGAATAGGAGATCGTCCAGGTACCCGGAAGCACGTCGAACAACTCGGACTCGACACGCGCCTCGGAGGGCCAGTCGTCCATCCGCACCGTCACCCGTTTATAAACTTCCACATCCTCCAACGAACGTACGGCGACGATGCAGACATACTCCATGCCCGGATAGAGGAATTCCACCTCGATATCGTAACCTTCCGCCGTATTGACCTGCTCCATCTCCTGGATGTTCAGGTCGGTGCCTACGTCCGAAATAATTTCCTTGTCACCCTTACCCTGCGCTTCGTAATTCTTTACCTCGGCGGCGGCCAAAACGGCGTAACGTCCCAGATAAGCTATATCGCTCCGAATGCGGAGATTCAGCGTCTCGGAAGGATTCGTATCGGATTTACGGGCCTCGACCTCCAGCAGAGGCACCCGTCCCGAGGACTCTTCAGTCGTGAACGGTACCAACTGAAGATTCTCGCCCCCGGAAAAATCGACGCTCACCACGCCGCAGTAATATTCCTTGGAGGGTTTCAGACCCTCCCACACTTCGCTCGCGACCGCCTCGTATTTCCTGCCCAGTCCCGCATCGGTGGCATACTTGATCATATGGATCGCCATCGCCTCGCCTCCGTTGTTCTCGATGATGTTCGTATACCACTCCTTATCACGGACATATACGTAATATTCGGCGACACCTTCGCCAGGCGAGGTTCCGACCTTCACCGACGTAGAGGCGATTTCGGTCAATTCCACCTCCACTTCCGCACCGCTACCCTGGCGGGGCAGCGTCTCGAAATCCAGCCGCTGAGGCTCCCCGGTGATATTGTACGATGCGTCGCAGGGCGCCATCAGAATGACGTACGGAACACCCGCGATGACCTTCATGGAGAAAGTCCCGTTTTCGGCGGAGAATTCCCCTCCGTCGACCCAGTCGTATTCGGCCTCGCCCCGGCCGATGCAACCCGCCTCAGTGAGGTACTCCTCGATGGTATACGTATTCAGCGTGGCCGTCGGAATCGCGGCGAAAAAGTAGGGACCCTCACAACGGATAGAGAACGTAAACCGGTCGGAGCCGATGTCCGACACCTCGATAATTTCGTTCGAGTTCACCCCTGTCGTAAAGGCGAGCTCCGCCACTTCGCTATACAGCGTCTCCGCCTTCACGGCCGCATAAAGCACATAGGAACAGCCCGTCTCCAAACCGGTCACGGCCACCGTAGTCTCTTTATTCACGGTACCGGTGTGCTCGTCGAAAAGCGATGCGGCGTCGGGCTTCTCTATCCCGTCATTCTGCGTCCGTTTCACGACCTGATAACCGTACGCCCCGTCCACATTCGTCCGCAGGCGGAACGAAAATTCGGTCTGACCCGTCGAAACGCTCTCCAAAGTGATCTCGGGAGCCGCTGCCCCCGGATCGTCGTTATCATCGCTGCATGCAACCGCCGCCGACAGGAGCAACGCGCCACACACAACTCCGCGCAACCAGAATCCAAAGTGCTCGAATATCGTTTTTTTCATAGCATGAACTTCAAAGAAAAATCCGGTCCGGCATCTCCCCACCATTATTCTCCGAATCTCAGATGAAACAGAAAACCTGCATTCGCCGAGAAATACCGGACCGGAATATGTATCCGAATGTTATTTATTCAAAGGTTTGTACTCGGTTTTCGTGTTGCCATCTTCACTACGGACTCGGAAAATGAGGCAATATCCCTGTCCTGCAACGAAAGGAATGAGCGCAGTGACATCGGCGCCTTCGGGTGAACAAATGCCTTCGACATCGGAGGAGGGACGCCAACTGATCCAAAAGTCCCCCCAATCCTCAGGGCCGTAACCATTCGCGATTTCCTCATCGATTTCGGTCTGCGTGTGAGCGCCGATGCGATACGATGTGGCCAGGGAGGCCTTGACATGAACCGTTACCTCGGCAGTACCGTCGCCGTTGTCCGTCAGGTTCTTGATGTCGCCCAGCGTCAACGAAATTTCGGTCTCCGGAGTCTCCGTGCGGAATTCCGCCTTCGTATATGCATAGTCGTATACCATCAACTGGTCATCATTGTTCGGGTCCACGTAAAACGCCAAGATCACGTAATCAGTCTTGGGCTTCAGATCGCCGTCATAATTGCTCCACTCTGCCGTACCCTGCTTGGCGATCGACTTCACGTAGTCCGACATCGTCATCTGCTTATCAACCGCAATATTGTGCAGGCCATAATAAACGCCCTGAATATACGATTCCGGCTCGAAACTCTCATAGGTAGATTTCATCGTAATCCAGGCGCAATACCATTCGTCCGCACTCTGGGGTGTCACGGTAAAGGTCACCCCCGTGGTCGTAGGCTGGATGTTCGTAATCTGGAACTGGTCGGGAACGTCCGGAGCCTTGGTCGTCAGGAACTCATAATAAACGACTTCCTCATCCTGAGAAAGGTCGTAAGCCGCCACTACGTACGAGTAGCTCGACGAAAGTCCCGATAGCGACCTCTCGTACACACCCTTCTGGGTTTTGTGCCCGATGTAGGGGTCCTGTCCGTAATATGCGATGAACTCCCAGCCTTCAAGCATCTTTCCGTCACGCTCGACCTCGGATTTGGGAAACACGTTCACGTAGTAGTCCACCGTATCGTCGCTGGGCGTAACCTTCACCTTAGCCGAATTGTGGGTGATATCGGTTACCGTGATCTCGATTTTGAAATCGCCCGGCGTCGGCCCATCACCCTCCTTCTGCGTCCTGACGGTCTTCTTGACCACAGCTCCGACTTCTTTATTCTGATAGCTGAAAACCACCACCGTATAATCGGTATCAGCCTTCAGCCCGGTTGCCGAAACATCTTTCTTGCCCATGTAAAGACACTTGTCGAAATCCGAACGTGCGACCATTTCGGCAACAAGCTCCTCGTCGGCAAGTCCTTCGACGGAGGAAGATTCCGTCACTCCCGCAAAATAGGTCGTTTTGTCGTCCGACGGCGTAACCGTCACAGAAACGGAATTAGACGAGGCTTCCGGCGTCGCGATTTCAAACGTAACCGTCGGGGGGGGGACATCCGTCTTGTCATCGTCGCATCCAAAACCGAGAAGCGCCGCCCCGCAAAAAAGCCAGCCGAATAAGTAATTAAATTTTTTCATAAATACAAAGGTTTTAGTTTGGTTGGTAAATAGTTTTTTTTCATTTGCCCAAATATATCATTTTTATTTTAATTATGCAACGATTTTTCGTAAAAAAAGCTCCGCCCGTCTGAAAATTCAGACGGGCGGAGCTTACAATGCCTCGGTCACGGGAAGAGGCTAACCCCGCAAGCCGGGCGATCAGCGGGAATCCCAACCCACCGCATCGGCACCGCCACCAATCGGGACAGGCGGATTGCGGTCGCAACCATCAACTCTCCCCGGCTGCACGTGCAGCGGTTCGACGGGGCGGATGCAGGATCGGGTTTCTGCGGATCAGTGCGTAAATACGCGGCCTTTCTGCTTGATCTGCTTCTCGTATTTGATACGGGAATCGGTCGGATACTCCAGCTTTTCAAGCTCGGCCACAGCGTTCTTGATGTCGTCGATAAGCATGTCGATCATATCGCGCGACGTACCCTGGCGAACGACCACACGCATTACGACCAGATTTTCCAGGTTCTCAGGCATCGTATAGGCCGGAACCATCCACCCGCTCTGCTGCAACAGAGCCTGCAGGTCGTAGAGCGTCCACTTGGCCTTCTTGTCGTAATCGGGATTCATATACCAGATGAACAACGGATTGACCAGCTTGTCGGCATAGTTGCGGAAGCACTTCATCTTGCCGATCTGATCGTGGCAATAGGTGGCGATATCCATCGAATTCTGCTGAATCTCCTTGTAGCCCTCGAATCCCAGGCGGAGGAAATTGTAGTACTGTCCCAGCACCTGGGCCGCCGGACGCGAGAAGTTCAGACCGACCTGCGTGATATTCGCGCCCAGGTAATTGACGCTGAACGACATCTCATCGGGCAGGTATTTCTTGTCCTTCCAAACTACCCAACCCAGGCCCGGATACACCAGGCCGTACTTGTGACCCGACGTAGAGATCGAGAGCACCCACTTCAGGCGGAAGTCCCATTTCACCTCGGGATTCAGGAACGGCAGGATGAAACCGCCGGAAGCGGCGTCCACGTGGATCGGAATTTCGAAGCCGGTCTTCTTGTTGTAAGCATCGAGCGCCTTGTCGAGCGCCTCGACATCATCGTTCAGACCCGTCCAGGTAACGCCCTGAATCGGTACGATACAGATCGTGTTCTCGTCGCACATGGCGAGCGCCTGCTCGGGATCGAGCGTCGGGTTCTTCAGCGTCAGAGGCACGGTTCGCAGTTCGATTTGCCAAAGCTGGCAGAACTTCTCCCACACCACCTGGAAACCGGCGCTCATCACCAGATTCGGTTTGTCGAACGGTTTGCCCGCAGCCTGGCGACGCTTGCGCCAGCGCAGCCACGCGGCCACACCGCCCAACATACATGCCTCCGAAGAGCCGATACCGAGGGCGCCTGCCTTCCACTGCGCCTTCTCCGGAGTATTCCAAAGATTGGCGATCATGTTGATACAGCGTCCATTCATAACGGCAATGCGGGGATACTCCGTTTCGTCGATATAGTTTACACTGATTGCTTCATTCATAAGTCGGGTAGCGTATTCGTCCATGTAGGTAGTCACGAACGTCGCCAGATTCAACCGGGGCTGAGTCTGGGGATAAGTTTCGTCTTTGACGATCTGATATGCAATTTCCGGGCGCATCATTCCCTGGGGGATCACATCGGTGGGAGCAGGCTCGAGCACTTCTTTCGATCCGAAAACTGTCGTCAGCAGTTCATCATTGTTTCGTTTCTGGTTCATACGCTATAATTATTTTGGTTCGTAACAGAAGAATGACACAAACTATGCCAGGAGGCAATCCCGCCTCCAAACATTTTCAGAAGACATCCGGCACATTCGCAGATAAAACCCCGAAATAACGAAATTCAACAACCCGGAAACATACTTTCGAAAAGGTCGGACGCACTCGGCAAAGCCGCCGGACGCACCGGTCGGACTCTGTTCCCGTTTTTATCGCCCCCGCAGAAGACAGGGAGCCTCCGGCATAAAAAAAACGAACTCATTTGTTTTATTCTGTTCTCATTTTCACTACCTTTGTAATAATTTTTATCCACCCTTTATAAAATAGGTAAAAACTTTTGCGGCATGGCAGCATATTTTAACATTTTTTTGATCGTCATGGCCCTGCTGGCCTTGGCGGTTTACATCGCACTCCATTATTTCGAGGCCGGATACGGCTATCTCTTCAACCGTAAATACGGCTTCCCGATCCCGAACCGGATCGGCTGGGTGCTGATGGAGTGTCCGGTATTCATCGCCATGACCGTTCTCTGGCTCCTCTCCGACCGCACGTGGGAAGCGGCGCCGCTGGCCCTGCTGATCCTGTTCCAGGGACACTACCTGCAACGGGCGTTCATCTTTCCGCTGCTGATCCGGGGCAATTCGAAAATGCCGGCCGGTATCGTGGGAATGGGCATGCTCTTCAATACGCTCAACGCCCTGATGCAAGGCGGCTGGATCTTCTACATCTCTCCTGCCGACTATTACGAAGGCTGGTTCTCCAAACCCTATTTTTACATCGGAGCCGCGCTTTTCGTCGCAGGCATGGTCATCAACCTCCATTCCGACTACATCATCCGCCATCTGCGCAAGCCGGGCGATACACGCCATTACATTCCCCGGGGCGGTATGTTCCGCTACGTTTCGTCGGCCAACTATTTCGGAGAGCTGACCGAATGGGTGGGCTTCGCCATCGCTTCGTGGTCATGGGCCGGGGCAGTGTTCGCCTGGTGGACCTTCGCCAACCTCGCCCCCCGCGCAGCTTCGCTTTACAAACGATATGAAAAAGAGTTCGGGCAGGAGTTCACCTCCCTGCACCGAAAGAGGATCATACCTTTCATCTATTAAGTTTCCAATTATGAGTAATTTGCAGGATTCCGTACTCTTCACGCCCTATCGTCTGGGGCAGGTTACGCTCCGCAACCGCACCATCCGTTCGGCAGCCTTCGAATCGATGGGCAAAGACTTCAGCCCCACGCAGCAGCTCAAGGACTACCACGTGAGCGTCGCCCGGGGCGGTATCGGCATGACCACGCTGGCCTACGCTGCCGTCTGCCGCAGCGGGCTCTCGTTCAAGAGCCAACTTTGGCTGCGCCCGGAGATCGTCCCGGCGCTACGCGACATCACCGACGCCATCCACAAGGAAGGCGCCGCCGCTTCGATCCAGATCGGTCACTGCGGCAACATGACCCACTACTCGACCGCCGGACAGATTCCCATCGGGGCTTCGAGCGGATTCAACCTATACGCCTACACCCCCGTCCGCAAAATGCGCCGGGACGAAATAATGCAGGTTTCCAAAGACTTCGGCAAGGCCGTGCGAACAGCTCATGCCGCCGGTTTCGACTGCGTCGAGGTGCACGCCGGGCACGGCTACCTCATCTCGCAGTTCCTCTCGCCCTATACCAACCACCGCCGCGACGAATACGGCGGCTCGCTCGACAACCGGATGCGCTTCATGCGCATGTGCCTCGAGGAGGTGATGAACGCCGCCGCTGCGACGGGCACCTCGGTACTCGTCAAGCACAACATGTACGACGGATTCAAGGGCGGCATCGAGATTCCGGAGAGCATCGAGATCGCCCGCGAAATCGAGCGCTGGAAGGTCAATGGCATCGTTCTCTCGGGCGGTTTCGTAAGCAAGGCGCCGATGGCCGTGATGCGGGGTCTGATTCCGATCTACACCATGAGCTACTACTCGCCCCTCTGGTTGCGGGCCTTCATCCGCTACTGCGGCCCCTTCATGATCCGGCAGTTCCCCTTCTCGGAGTGCTACTTCCTGGAGGATGCCAAAAAATTCCGCGAAGCGCTGCAACTGCCGCTAATTTACGTGGGAGGTCTGGTGAGCCGCGAAGGAATCGAGCGGGCTCTGGACAGCGGGTTCGAACTGGTGCAGATGGCTCGGGCGCTCGTGAACGACCCGGCTTTCGTGAACAAGCTGCGCGAAGGCGATGCGGCGACCCGCAGCGAGTGCGACCACCGCAACTACTGCATCGCCCGCATGTATTCGGTCGATATGAAATGCTGCAAACATTGCGGCGACCTGCCCCGAAAAATCCGGGAGGAACTGGCAAAACTACCGTAATGACACGCAAGGGAACGATCGAAAAAGGGAGCCGGACCGCTCTGGTGACGGGTGCCGGCAGCGGCATCGGGCGCTGCATGGCCAGGCGGCTGGCCGAACTCGGATACCGGCTGATCCTCGCAGGACTCGATCCGGCGAAACTGGAAGCCGCAGCCGAAGAACTCCACGAACAATACGGATTGGCGGTAGAGGTCATCCCGATCGACCTGGCACGACCCGAAGCCGCACACGAACTTTTCGAGCGGGTACAGGCTCTCGGCCGTGAAGTCGATGTCCTGGTCAATAACGCCGGAGCTTTCTCGTTCCGCGACATTCTGCAAACACCCGTCGAGCGGATCGAAAGAATCCTCTGCCTCCATGCCCTGACCACGACCCTGACCTGTCGGCTGTTCGGCGCCGAAATGTCCCGCCGGGGCTGTGGAGGACATATCCTCAACATGGCCTCCTATTCGCTCTGGATGCCCTGGCCGGGACTGGCGCTGTACAGCGCCAGCAAATCCTACCTGCGTGGTTTTTCGGTAGCTTTCGCCAAGGAGGTGCGCGAACAGAACATCCGTGTCACGGCCGTCTGCCCGGCAGGTGTGGCCACCGACCTCTACGGACTGCCGCCCCGCTGGCAGCGCATCGGGCTGCGGCTGGGTGTGCTCATCACACCGGACAGTTGTGCCCGGCGAGCCTTGAAAGCCCTCTGGCGAGGACGCCGTTGCTGCGTACCCGGCTGGTGGAACCGGCTTTTCATACCCTTCTGCCGTCTGATGCCGATGTGCGTACTCCGGGTTGCCCGCAAGTACACGATGAAGCTTCAACGCTAACACACAGAACCCGATAAAAAAGAAGATAGACGGCCATGAAAAAATGGATCAAGATTCTGCTCGTCACCCTCGGCATCATCGCAGTACTCGTCGTGACGACGATTCTGCTGTTGCCTCCTATCGCGAAAAACTACCTTGAAAAACACAGCAAGGAACTCGTCGGCCGGCAAATAACCATCGAGAAACTGCGGTTCAACGTACTCAACGGCAAACTCCGAATCGACCAGATCGCCATGCTCGAACCGGACGACTCGACGACATTCGCATCGCTGGGAAATTTCTATACTCGAATACACCTGCTGCCCCTGCTGCGTCAGCGGATACACATCGACGCCGTACTGATCGACAAACCCTACCTGAACGTCTATCAGGATGGCACCAGCTTCAATTTCGACGACCTGCTGACCCGATTCCTGACCCCTGCGGACACGGTCGAAAAGGCCCCGTCGAACCCCTGGACAGTCGATATCGACGACATCAAGATACACAACGGCGAGCTGACTTACAAGGACATGCAGCGTAACGTCACGTGGGGCTTCAACGAGCTCGACATCGACGTACCGGGACTGCACCTCTCCGGACACGAACGGACGGACATGGGCATCGTGTTCAACTTCTCACGGGGCGGTTCGCTCCGCACCTCGCTGGAATACGACCAGGCGACGGCCGACTACGACCTCAGCCTGCTGCTTTCGAACCTCTCGCTGGCAGGCACGGCGGCCTATTTCAATCAGGTGATCGACATCGGCTCGGTAGAGGGCCTCGTCACGCTCGACCTGCATGTGAAAGGCAACGCCAACCACCTGCTCGACCTGCGCACGTACGGCATAGCGGCCGCATCGGGGCTGAAACTGCGCGACAGCCGCGACAACCGGATCATCGACGTCGATACGCTCAATTTCGACCTGCGGGACGGCAATCTGGGCACGATGCAGTACGATATTCGCCGAATCTATGCCGCCGGCATCCGCACCCAGTTCGAAATCTACCGGGGCGGCGGCAACAACCTGCTCGCTCTGATCAAAGCTCCCGAAGAGCGTCCGACGGAAACGGAAGCGACCATCGACGGTGAAACGACCGTAACCATCGAACGCGAAGAACCGGCCACGACGCAGCTCAATTTCACCGTCGGCGAACTGCTTCTGGACAAGGGAGAGATCGCCTTCACGGACAACACGTTCGAAAAACCGTTCCGATACCTCATTTCGGACATCCGGCTGTCGAGCCGCGACATCGATTTCAGCAAACAGAACGAACTGACGCTCGACGCCAAATTGCAACGCACGGGATCGGGCCATATCCGTTGGAAAGGCTCGCTTCAGAACCTCGACAACCACAACCTCATGGTCGCTCTGTCGAACATCAACCTCAAGGATTTCACCCCCTACTGCGAACATTTCACGGCCTACCCGCTCACGGGCGGCAACCTCACGTTCCGCAGCCAAAACATCATCGCTGACCGTTTTCTCAACGGCACGAACCACCTCGACATATTTCAATGCGAGGTCGACAAGAAACGCAAGGACCTGGAGCCTGAATTCAAGATTCCGCTCAAGCTGGGACTTTACATTCTCAAAGACCGCAAAGGACACGTCAAGATCGACCTGCCGGTGAAAGGCAACCTCGACTCCCCGGAATTCTCCTACCGCAAGATCGTGATGAAGGCGCTGGGCAACGTTCTGCTGAAAGTCGTGACGGCACCCTTCTCGTTCCTGACGGGCGGAGGCGACAATCTCGACCGCATCGAGGTCGATCCGCTGCAATTCTCCCTCAATACGGATCAATACGCCACGCTGGATAAGGTGGCCGACATACTGCGCGACAAGCCCGAAATGCAGATAGGCCTCGCGCAGCGGATCAACCGCAGCAAGGCCGTCGGACGGCTGGCAGAACTGAATCTCAAAATGGCCTGCTACAACTCGACCCTTCCGGCGGGCGAGCGGCTGTCGATGATCGACTTCGAGCGAATCCAGGAGACCAAGCTCAAATCGGACGAAGTGATGCGCTTCGCCGACTCGCTGCTCGCCCTGCGCGGCATCGACGGCAGCAAACTCTCCGGCAGCCGGAAAGCCCTCACGCTTTACGGAGACCAGGCCGTCGGACAGCTCGAAAAAATTCTCGTCCGCCGCGACAGCGCGATCGTCGAATACCTGACCCGATCGCAGGGAATACCCGTCACCGCGATCTCGGTACGGACGATTCCGGCACAGGAACTCGGCGATTACACGGGAAAAGATATTTATGCCATCCAGCTCGGTATGGAGGAAGAGAGCATCGACGTAACGGACGGCAATACGGCAGGCGATACGGAAACAACGGATACATCGGCTTCCGCGACGGCGGAAGTCCTCGCGACTGTACCGGAACAGGCGGCGGTACAACTCACGCAAACCGGAACTGCGAAGGAAACGGCGACTCCCGAACCTTCCGCTCCGACGGCAACAGCGACGCAGTCCACCCAGGCCGAGACTACGATCACCGAATCCGAGGCCGGAATTACGACGATAAAAACCCCGACAGCACATCCGGAAGAGCTGCAAACGAACGAATAACCGGAAACAGACCGAACAAACAAACGACGTAACGGGCACGTCGGACGGACAAACCACGACAGCGGGACAACGGTGCTAAGAACAAGGCCGCCACCGAAAAGCTCCTGCAACCGGGAAAAATCCGTCGGAAATTTCAACGAAGAACATCGCTGAAACCCGAAGCCGGGTCCTGCCCGGTGCATTCGGCCGGATAATTGCCGACAGGCCATAACGACACTACGAAACAGACCGACATGCTGCAAGGAATCGAAAATATCGTATTCGATCTCGGGGGCGTGATGATCGACCTCGACAGAGCACGCTGCGTGGAGGAATTCCACAAGATCGGATTCACCGAAATCGACGATTTGATCGACTCGTACCATCCGAAAGGATTTCTCGGACGGTTGGAACGGGGCGACGTGACGAACGACGACTTCTACGACTACGTGCGTCGGAGCGCAGGACGCGACATCGCGGACGATGAAATCCGCCGGGCCTTCACCTCCTTCCTGGCCGGCATCCCCCGCTACAAGCTGCAAATGGTGCGCACGCAGCGGGAACGGGGATTCCGGACCTATGCCCTCTCCAACATCAACGACGTGGTTTTTCCTTTCGTGCGAGACGTTCTCTTCACCCAGGAAGGTTTGCAACTGGACGACTATTTCGAGAAAGCCTATCTTTCATACGAAATGCACGAATTGAAACCCTCCCCCGAAATTTACCGCAAAATGATCGAAAAGAGCGGTATGCGCCCCGAAGCGACGCTCTTCATCGACGACAATGCGGAAAATCTTCACACGGCGCAGGAACTGGGATTCCACGTATATATGCCCCGGCCCCGCGAAGATTTCAGGTTTCTGTTCGACGACGGCCCGGGCAGATGATACCAAAAACGGAAAACCGTCATCCGAAACGAACGGCACATCGCTGCGATACGGGGAGGACATTCGGAATAATTCGAAACCGACTGCAAGCGGTTCGCTTGCAATAACAAAACGTTCCGGGATAACGGACGGTACGTCGTGGCACACGCGACCGGATATTCGAAATCCGGCCTGAAAAGGTCCCGAAACGGAAGTCGGGAAAAAGGAATCTCTCTTCGAAAAGATAATTTTAGCCGGAAAAGTTTGTTATAAACAAAAAAGACCTTATATTTGCACTCCGAAATCGCACTGATTTCCGCAATCGGCGGGACACACCTCGCAAGAGGTCCCCGGATTGGGAACGGGGTGTAGCGCAGTCCGGTTAGCGCACCTGCTTTGGGAGCAGGGGGTCGTGGGTTCGAATCCCGCTACCCCGACGAAGAAGCCTCCGGAAAAAGACTTCTTGCGTAGAGGCTCGAAAAAGAGGGAAATCAGTTACGGTGAAAAATATTGTTCGGGGTGTAGCGCAGTCCGGTTAGCGCGCCAGCTTCGGGAGTTGGAGGTCGCTGGTTCGAATCCAGTCTCCCCGACAAAAATCAAAACCTTTGCCTTAAAAGGCAAAGGTTTTTTACTATGGGCATACGACGGCTATTCATCGCCGAAAGTAAGGGTACAAGAAAAAAGGATTCCGCTTTATCAAGCGGGGTCCTTGATTTTTGTACACCCAATAAGAGACTCGTCCGGAAGCGAAGCAGAGCGACGCAATCCAGTTTTCCCGACCGAGAGAAGGGATACGAAAACATTCCTTTTTTCATTTCCGGACAGCGACATGTCACACGGCAAACGAACAGCGATAAAAAACTGCCTGCGGAACAGCTTTTGTTTGTGTATTTCCCATCAAGGAGCTATTTGACAAGTCGCGAAGCAACGCAATCCAGATTCTTATTTTTATTTTCCAACGGCAATTCGTTTATACAAAGGCGGATGAAGATAAAAAGTCATTCGCGAACGACTTTTCTTCGTTTCGTCCAAGGGTTGCTGCTATCGGGAAAGTGGAGAAAAGCGACGCAATCCGAGGCTTCGAAAAATCAGAGTAATCTTTCCTTTACGGGAATTTTTATCGTCGTAAACTGCCGTTGTAGTCGGCGAAAGGCCACACGGACACAAAGAGTTTCATCAGGGAGTTCTCAATTTCAGGTCTGCCCCTCTTCTTCCGAAAACCGCCATATCATCCGGCTTTTCGGCAAAACCGGGACTGTAGCTTACAGGCAAGGTTTTTCACAGCCACCCACCGAACGCAGCGGCTGCCCGACTGCGCATCGACCGTCTATCGGAACCGGCGGAGCATCTTCCCGAAATCCAGTAATGCACGGGGCACAAAATTTGCGGATTACCCAAACACATTCTATGATTTACCGATATGAAACTGATAAAAACCATCGAAGAACGATGGAGCCCCCGCTCATACGACTCCCGTCCCGTCAATGAAGAACAACTGGCATTGCTGTTCGAAGCGGCACGCTGGGCTCCTTCCTGCAACAATGCCCAGGAGTGGGCATATTACTATACGACTCGCGAATATCCGGAAGCTCATGCCCGGCTCGCGGAGTGCCTCACCGGAGGCAATCGAGCCTGGGCGCCCGATGCTCCGGTGTTGCTGGTTTCCTGCGGATACAAGAATTTCCCGGGGACGGATGTCTATAACCGGCACTGGATGCACGATGTGGGCGCCGCGAACATCTCGATCGCCCTGCAAGCCGCCTCGATGGGAATGCAACTGCATCAGATGGCCGGCTTCGACGTGGAAGCCTGCGCCCGGCTGCTGGGCCTCGACACGGAAAAGATCGAACCTGTAACGATGATGACGCTCGGCTACCCCGGCCCGGCCGACCGGCTGGCGGAGCCGTTCCGCACCCGGGAAACGCTGCCCCGGGAACGCAAGGAAGTGAAGAGCTTCGTACATAAGCTCGAATAAGACCGGAACATCCGAACCGGAAAAAACCGTCCGCCTCACCGGACATAACGCAAAGAGAGGCTGTTTAACAAGTCCGATTTTAATGCTCCGTCGGAATGATCCTGACAGGGACGATTTTCAATTTCAGGGACCTGTTAGACAGTCTCTCTCCTATTGTGTTTCCGACTATTGCAATCGCTTGTAGTGACAGTACATCAGATGCTCCTGGTCGTCGTGCAGGTGCATACCGCCGCCCAGACAGAAACGCCACATCTTGCAATCGGCGCACTCCCCTTTGCGGGCCCATTCGCGGTCGCGGAACTTGTCGAAGCGATTCTGCCACACGTCCCAGAAACTGTCCCGGTAAATATTCCCCTGATGGAAATTGGCCCGGATGGAGGTACAGCCCGAAATCGCCCCGTCCACCCGGATCGAGGCAGCCGAAACCCCGGCGGCGCACTGGTAGAAATCGTCCCGCACCTCGCCTTCGTAACCGCCCAGAAAGCCTTCGCAGGCGTAACTCAAGTCGATGCGTCCCTCCTTACGGGTACGCTTTATGAACTCCAGCACCTCGCGGAACTGTGCGTCGGTAACCGCGAGCGTCGGATCGTCCTTGGCCCGGCCGACAGGGAAGATCGAGAAGATGCGCCAATATTTCACTCCTTCGGCGATCAACAGCTCCTTGAACTCTTCGAGTCGAGCGACCATCGGCGAAGTGACGCATGTAATCACGTCGTAGGTGAGCCGGGGCTCCCTCACGATCAACCGGATCGCGTCGAGCGCCTTTTCGAAACTGCGGGGATTGCGCCGGATGTAGTTATGAGCATCCTCAAAGCCGTCGAAACTGATCGAAATGGATCTCAACCCCGCATCCATCAGACTTCGCAAGCGGTCGGCGTCGAGCGCCAGACCGTTGGTCACCATCCCCCAGGCATAGCCCCGGCGGGTAACCTCCCGGCCGGCTTCCTCCAGATCGCTGCGCACGAGCACCTCTCCGCCGGAAAAGATCAACAGAACATCTTCCGGGCGGTTGTGGGGCGTAACCTCCTCATCGAGCACCTTCAGGAAATCCGCCAACGGCATATCCGGCACGCCGGGATCGACCCGACAGTCGCTGCCGCAGTGACGGCAAGCCAAATTACAACGTAACGTACACTCCCAAAAGAGCGTACGCAACTTGTGTTCGGCGATCTTCTCCGCATAAAGATCGGAAAAAAGGCGCAGCCCGATACGCTTGCGCAACCCGAGCTTTCGTCCCGTCATCGGCGATTATTCGTTTTTGGAAGCCGGAGCCTCTTTCTCACGGGCCCGTTGTGCCTTTTTAACCTCCTTGCGGGCTGTCTTCTCACGGATGGCCTGCTGACGTTCGACCTCCTCGACAGGTACCGGAGGACGCACGCCGTACATCAGGCGGATCTGTCTTTCGACCCGGGCCGAATCCGGAGCCTGGTCCTGCGGCCCTCCCTGAGGAGCGTTCTTCACTGTCGAACAAGCCGTTGCAAAACCCAGCATCGTCAATAGCGCCCATTTTACTTTCTTGCCCATAGCTTTCAAACTTTTTACAGATAATACGGATGAACAAATATAACTATTTTTTCGAGGAACAAAAAACGTGCAAAAATAATTGCGAAAAAATTTTGAGAATCAACACTTTTTACCTTTCTTTGCTGATACATTTTTAATCAATATTCATTTATGACAGGTCAAGTTAAATGGTTCGATAGCAAGAAAGGCTACGGATTCATTACCCGCGAAGACGGCAAAGAGGTCTTCGTACATTTTTCAGGCATCGTATCCGATTCTTTCAAAACGCTGAACGAAGGACAGAAAGTCGCTTTCGAACTTGGAAACGGAGCTAAAGGCGAACAAGCTATAAACGTCACCGTAATCGAGTAATCCATTTCATTACTCCCCAAAACGTATGGAGGCTCCCCCGGGAAGCCTCCATATTTTTTCCGGTACGAACGAAATAATTGTATTTTCGGCACGTTAATTTCATGCTGTCAATGAGCTATAAAATCAGATACGATATGACCAAACGAAACGAAGCGATCGCCATTCTCACGGGCGGCGGCCCGGCACCGGGCATGAATACGGTAGTGGGCAGCGTGGCAAAAACCTTCCTGCAGAAGGGATACAGCGTCATCGGACTCCACAAAGGTTTCACGGGGCTCTTCCGCGAAGCGCCCGCCACGGAGAACATCACCTTCCTCAAAGCGGACGAAATTTTCAACCTCGCGGGTTCGTTCCTGCGCATGAGCCGCTTCAAACCTTCGGACGAAGATTTCGAGAAGCGTTTCAACTGGCAGTTCTTCACCGAGAACAACATCAAGCTGCTGGTGACCATCGGCGGCGACGACACGGCATCGACGGCCAACCGCGTGGCCAAATTTCTGGAAGAAAAGCGTCATCCGATCGCTAACATACACGTCCCGAAAACCATCGACAACGACCTTCCGCTGCCCGACTGTGCACCGACCTTCGGCTACGAATCGGCCAAAGACAAGGGAGCGGTGATCGCCCGGGCCGTCTATGTCGATGCCCGCACCAGCGGCAACTGGTTCGTCATGTCGGCGATGGGCCGCAGCGCCGGACACCTGGCCTTCGGTATCGGCGAGGCGTGCCACTACCCGATGATCGTCATTCCCGAAATGTTCAACAAAACGCCGATCACCATCGACAAGATCATCCGTCTGATGGTTTCGTCCATCGTCAAGCGCCGGATCGTCGGCATGGACTACGGCGCGGCGGTCATCTCCGAAGGCGTGTTCCACGAATTGAGCGAGGCAGAACTCTCCTCGTGCGGCATTCACTTCACCTACGACGCGCACGGCCATCCCGAACTGGGCAAAGTGTCGAAAGCCTGTTTCTTCAGCATGCTGCTCGACCAACGGCTCGCGGAACTGAAACTCAACGTACAGACCCGCCCCGTGGAGTTGGGTTACGAAATCCGGGGGCAGACGCCGGTGGCATACGACCTGACGTACTGCTCGGAGCTGGGTATCGGCGTTTACAAGCTCTTCAGCGAAGGCAAGACGGGCTGCATGGTCTATGTGGACGGCTGCGGCAACGTCGAACCCCTCTACCTGAAAGACCTGCAAGACCCCGCGACGGGCAAGATCCTGCCCCGCATGGTGGACATCTCGTCCGACCGCTTCAAAGCCGTAGTAGATAATATCCTGATGGCTATTACCCCGCCCGACTACGAAGCGGCACGCCAATACCTGTCCAACCCCGAGGAGTACGACTTCTGCAAGATCCTCGGCTGGGACGAAACGGATCTTTAGCTCCCTTTTGTAACGGCGGAAAAACGGAAATCATACACTTCGGCGCCCGGAATATCAATATTCCGGGCGCCAGTCTTTCAGGTCCTGCGGACCGCCGCAAGACATCTTTATCATTCCTCATCCCGGTCTGCCCAGCGTTCAAGCGTCTGACGCACGGCCTCCTTATAGTCCTTGTCGGTAATCCGGTAAGTCCAGCGCACGGCGTTCGGGCGGTCGGGGAACTCTTCGAGCACCCATGCCGACTGATCGCGCGGTGTGCCGCGTTGCGATTCGGTCATAGGGTCGAAGAAAGAGTATTGAGCGCACGTATCTACATCTGGGGTAATGGCATGGTAATTATCTTCCGTTATTGGGGGCACATTGAAATATAACTGAACAAAACCCAACGCATCCAGATTTTTCACCAACACATCGTTATCGTCTATCCACAACATTTTCTCCATCATCTGTCCCCATGTCCCCTGTTCTCCCGGGGCGATTCTAATCATATCACCGCTCGCACTCATTTTAGTTGAAATGAAGAAAATCGCATTCTCCTGACTGGCGTTCTGCATTCGAAAATAAGTGTAATAACAGTCTGGATATTCTTCGCCGATATTCTCTTCCATCGTTGTGTTCTTATCCACGAACTCCGGTTTTTCGGGCTTCGGTGTGGGCTGTTCTTCCGACGGAGCTTCCGGTGAGGTGTTTTCCGCTTTGTCGGAACAGCCCAGCGAAGCCAAGAACAGGAGCAAGGCTCCTAACGATAAATAGACACGTACTTTCTAGGTTAATTATTAAGGGATAAAATTCGTCCTGCAAAAAATATTGAGATCGAACGCCCCCTGAAACGAATTTAACAAAAGCGCTGAAACAACCGATTGTTCTGCCGATCATCGAGGAACATCCGATCACTTCAGATCGAAATCGTCGGCATCGCGCCAGGCGGGAAATTTCTCGCGGAAACGACGCAGCTCGTCCATATCGAGCCGTGCGGTCAAAAGCCTCTGCCCCTCCCCTGCTTCGGCAAGGGTTTCTCCCTTACAGCCGATCACGGCCGAATCGCCCGAATAATGCAGCCGGGGGTCGTCCCCCGTACGGTTCACCCCCAATACGTAGGCCTGGTTCTCGATCGCCCGGGCCCGGAGCAGCGTCCGCCACACGTCACGGCGGCCCGCAGGCCACGAAGCGACGTAAATAATGGCGTCGTAATCGTTCCGGCAGCGGCTCCATACGGGAAAGCGCAGGTCGTAGCAAACCTGAAGCAGGAAACGAATGCCGCCGTATTCGACGACGACCCGCTCCCGTCCCGGACAAAAATTAGCTCCTTCGCCGCCGATGGAGAAGAGATGCCGCTTGTCGCTCTGCACCCGCTCGCCCGAAGGTTTTATGAAAAGCAGGCGGTTGTAATAGCGCCCCTCCTCTTCGACGATCAGACTGCCAGCGACGGCCTTGCCCATCGTCCGGCCCCAGCGGGTCATCTCCTGCACGATTTCACCCGACATCGGTTGCGCGACCCGACCGGGATCGGTCTCGAATCCCGTAGCGAACATCTCGGGCAAAATCACCAGATCGGCATCCGCTTCGGCAACCATTCTCCCGGCCGTCCGCAGATTGGCCGCCGTATCTTCCCACACCATGTCGAATTGACACAAAGCCACTTTCAGTTCCATATCGCCATTCGTTTTTTTACTAAAATAAAATTTCCCGCTACTCGCTTCTTTTCGTTCGATTATCCTAAATATTTGTCAAGAAGAAGAGCAACAGCTATTGCAAATGTAACACAAGCTGCTGTTAAATTTCTAAATGTTCCACCGTATGTATTAGAATGATCGTTCCACTCTCCGTGTTCTTTGTAATATTTATAATCCACATTATAGAATGTTATAAGATTAACTATACAAATAATAAACAAGAGTAATATCATAGTTTGTTTAATTATTGAATAATCTGTAATATATTCAAGGAGGGGAGCAGGCTTGAAATATTAATTGTTGTGAAGCAGTCATTATGATTAACGAAATAACCACAACCCCAATATATACTTGAAAACATCACACCATATACAGCTCCCCATTTATATTTCAAATATACAAAAAGTCTGGTACAAATGAAAATTCAATTCCGAACCACATCGCATCTCACGACAAGACGAAATATTCCGGAACCGACCCCTCCGCCCCCAGGAACTTCGCTCAAAAATTGCTTTCGGCAAAAATAAAACGTACTTTTGTCAAGATAAAACACCCATTATGCTCAAAGCAGGACGCACACAAACCCTCACCGTAAACCGCATCTCGGACTACGGACTCTATCTGATCGACGACGAACAGAACGAAGTATTGCTGCCCAACCGTTATGTTTCTCTGGCCAACAAGGTCGGCGATACGCTCGAAGTATTCGTCTATCACGATTCGGAAGACCGATTGGTCGCCACGACCGAAACGCCGAAGCTGCGCGAAGGAGAAGCGGGATTCCTGCGCGTAGTGGACAAGAACCTGCACGGCGCATTCCTCGACTGGGGACTCGCGGGCAAAGACCTGTTCCTGCCCAACCGCAACCAGCAGGGAGGCGTGTTGGCCGGACGGAACTGCCTGGTTTACCTGTATGTAGATTCGGTAACGGGGCGCTGCGTGGCGACCATGAAATTCAAAAGCTACGTCAATAACGACGTTATCACGGTAAAGCCCCGCGAAGAGGTTTCGCTGCTCGTGGCTTCGGAATCCCCGATCGGCTATCGGGTGATCGTGAACAACCGTCACTGGGGCATGATCTACCGCAACCAGCTCTTCCGCCGCATCGACGTAGGCGACCGTCTGAAGGGATACGTGACACGCATCACGGAAGACAACCGCATCGACGTCAGCCTGCAACAGCAGGGAGTCGCCGAAGTGCGCCATTCGGCGGAAACGCTGCTTTCGATGATCCGCGAAAACGGCGGTTCGCTTCCCCTGAACGACGACAGCGACCCGGCGGAAATCGCTACACGGACGCAGATGAGCAAGAAAGTGTTCAAACGCTCGCTGGGCATGCTCCTCAAGCGGGGCGCAGTGGAAATCACGCAGAACGGTGTAAAACTGACCGGGCACAATGGCTAAAATACTCACGGCGGAGCGCGTATCGCGCGACATATCGGACAACTACGTATTCCAGCGTTCGCAATTGGCCTATCACGAGGCGGCGCGGCGAATCAGCGGCGACGTACTCGAAATAGGTACGGGCACGGGTTACGGCGTCGAAATAGTCGCCCCCCACGCCTCCAGCTTTCTCACGCTCGACAAAATCGAACCTGCGGGCGAACGGCCTCCGTTTCCGCACGTGGAGATGCGGCAAGCCGTAGTTCCCCCTCTCGACCTGCCGTCGGGCAGTTTCGATTTCGTCATTTCGTTCCAGGTGATCGAACACATCAAACACGACATGGAACTGGTACGGGAAGTGCACCGCGTGCTGCGTCCGGGCGGCAAGTTCATCCTGACCACCCCCAATATCCGTATGTCGCTGACACGCAACCCCTGGCACGTCAGGGAATACAATCCCGACCAACTCCGCAACCTGCTCGGCAGCGCCTTTGCGTCGGTGGAAGCCCTCGGTGTTTTCGGCAACGAACGAATCATGGAATACTACGAAAAAAACCGCCGGGGCGTTCGGCGCATCACCCGTTTCGACGTGCTCGACCTGCAACACCGGCTGCCCCGGTGGATGCTGCAACTCCCCTACGACCTGCTCAACCGCCTCAACCGCCGACGCCTGCTCCGGGACAACGACTCCCTGACCCGTTCGATCACCATGGAAGACTACCGCATCGGACCGGTAGCGGACGACTGCTTCGACCTGTTCTATATCGCGGAAAAGCAACACAAATAAATGATTCCGGCCGGATCGACATCCGCCGGCAATCCGGAAAAAACCATTATAAGCAGCAGCCGGAATCCTCATCCATTTTAAGTTCATTTTACCCGATCCAATCTTAAATCGTTAATTCTCCACGTATCGAACACCAACTCCAATAATATTTTTTGCCTCGCCTCAACAGACGACTTGTTCCAACCGGTAAAATTGTATTGGAAATCATTTTTGAATCGATTCAAGGCTGTATTTACTCCGATATAAAATTTACTATCGAGTAATTTCGTCAGACAAACAGACGATTTGCCATACTCCGACTGCTTGTCATAAAACCATTGATCTGTCGATAAATCATTATAATTATTCACGGCCTGATTAATCATGCTTTCGATCAACGTGACATTACCCAATCGATACACATAGGAGTAATACTCCTCCTCGGACAAAAACTCCAGTGGAATACTTCCATTTTTCGGTGATTGAGGTAAAATATGTTCTATTTGCAAATCATTATAAAATTGATGTCCACAGACCGGGCTGTGCAATTTTTCCAACACCGTATTTTCTATCTTCCCCAATACATAGCGCAACCGATACAAGGGATTATAAACCCCATGACTCAAAGTTATGAATTCGGCTTTAAATACCCCTACCTTATCCAGCAAATAAGGTAACATCGTTTTCTCTATCACGCAGGCAATTTCATCTATCGTCGTAAGATTACGTAATTTCTCCGCCCATTGGACAAACAAGGATTCATTCGTCTTGGCTTGGATCCTGAGGGTCGAGCTGAAAAAGAAAAAACTCTCTATTTGTTTGGCCAAATATTCGATTGCCGGCACATCCGCATTGCTTCCCAAAGACAATAACAGGATCAAATGCTGTCTGGATTTGTATTTATTAATAAAGCCTATATTTGTCACGTGAGGATACAAGCACCCATCCCGCTGTAATTCAGTGGCATTTACAAGTTCTGAATACCGTTTGGACATACAGCGTATCTCCTTTGCAAAGTCTACCGGATGCTTTTCATATTGCGTAGCCTGTTTCCCTTCAGAAGATATAATCCATTTATAAATATCATCTTCTCGCAAGATACCATTATAATATCGGGCACTCAGAAAATATCGCAAAAATCGTAGGGGTTTTTGATCTTCAGAACATTCCTGAAGATTTTGAATAATCTCCCTCCATATATCTTTTATCTTGGCAAAATCCGACTCTTTGGTATTACTAAACAGCAAATTTTTGACCAAATCCATAGCATTCAATCCCGCCCCTCGCTGATTGATCGTCTCGAAAATTTTCAATGCACTACTCAAATCTTGAGATTCGATTACAACGAGTTCTATCTTTGTCAAGCAATATTTCGCAAAATCTATCAACTCATCAATCCCGGCATATAATTGAAAGTGTCGAAGTATTTTCGTATAGGCATCCTGCATTCGCTCTATAGATGGGGATCGCACTCCATTGTAAGGTTGCTCCTGTATCAAGGCTGTCAAATAATCATGACTCTCTTCATACTGCAATTCTAAGCGTACACGGGTCTCTCCCGATTCAATATCAAAGTTATAAAGTAGATTTTCTATAATCTGTAAATAATTTTTCTGAGCGCTGTTCAATGTCTCCTTTTTTAATAAATCTCGGAAAACACACAAAGACAACATAATAGTTGTCAAACGCTGTTGTCCGTCCACGACATCGAAACATCTATCATTATTGACAATGATGATAGATCCTAAAAAATAATTACGCTGCTCTTTTGCATCGGGACTATATTCATTTTCAATATCGATCAAAAACTGCTCGACCTCGTCATCGGGTTTCCAAACATATTCTCGTTGATAATCAGGCACTAAAAAGAAATAATCCTTCAATTTAGATATAGACTGAACTTTAGCATCGATTTTCATATCTTATGATATAGTTTTTGTAAATTACGTTATACAATTAGATATTATCATCAAACGAATTTTTCAAAAAACGTCTGGGTGCGAATATTCTACAAATGTAGGTCCCATAATTTTCTACTTCGCTTCGTGAAAAGCAATACAAACAATACAAATTTAAATAAAAAATTGGAAAACAATCGTCAATTTGAATCCGGTACGATCTAATTCCATACAAAAAAGCAGCCCTCTCGGACTGCTTCAGGTTAGTATAACAACCCGATTTGCGAACAATTAATATTCTTCCTCGTTGAAGTAGAGAAAATCACCGGTTAAATGCTATATCGACGGGGTTTGTAGCTTTTGGTGATGAATCTGTCTATTTTATTTTCCTTTAAAAATCCCAATTTTTCGATTAGATGTTCTAATCTTCTTTTACAAAGATAGGGAATAATTTGCAAAAAAGCAAATATACTTGTGGATTTTCCTTGCATACAAATACTGGTGTAAATGTACTGATTTTCTGACAAGTACTTGCTTCTTATGCTTTTTTTTACTATATTTAGTAATGTTTATTCCAGCCAACTCATTTTATTGATTCTAAACTCTTACAAAGCGTGTAATCAACAACCTCTCACCACTTTGGATTTTTCAGTAAGTCGAAATACTGCGTCATTCACCCTTTAAATCTTGTGCTTATGAAAAATTCTAATTGTGGCTGTAAAATTCTGGAGCAGATTTTACAACAAATTCAGTCTACCGATCATGGTAATGATCTTGTTTTACTAACTACTAAATTCAATCGCCTCATTCAAAAATTCTATCTCAAAGAAAAGCACTCTTGCGAACGGTTGCGGAACCTGAAACAAACGAAAGTATATTTTGAATATACAAAAAAAAACCGCTCATACCTCACCGTGTCCCAACTATGATTTAATCATCGCATTGCTCGACATTGAAATCGAAATGTGTGCCTTTTACATTTCCGAGCAAGACAGGAAACCGGAGAAAGAGCCATGTAATAAACGCTCAAAGAATGTGCATTGGACCGATCAATTAAGCGATCTTGTGGAATTTGCTTACGGCATTGTTGCCAAACGGTCGGTAGACGAGGGCCGGGCGCTATTGAAAGACATAATAAAGACATTGGAAGAAGCGTTCAACGTCAACTTATCGAACTATACGCATATCTTTTATGCAATACGCAACCGACAAGGAGATCGCGCTGTTTATCTGAAAGAATTACACGACGCGCTAAACGCGAAAATGGACAGCATGGATAAATAGCTGTTCATCACCTAAAAAAGCATTTACCGGAAATATCCGGTAAATGCTTTTTTTATTTCCACTCCCCACCTTTGCAGTCCAACCAAATCATTTTCTATTATGACAATTATTTTTTTCGGTTCCAAAGCCTACAAAGAAATCATTTCACGGTTAGATGCAATCCAAAAGGCAACAGAAGTCCCCACAGGGCAGAAATCCGATTATGATGTGAAACGGTGGCTTACCGTATCGGGCCTGTCCGCCATACTGCCCGTCAGCGAAAAAACGATACGCCGCTGGGCAAAAGAGAACATAATTCCATGCAAACGTGCAGGACGGTTATACCTGTTCGATACTAATGCTGTTATTGAACAACTTGAACGGACCTCGGAAAAACGCCCAAAATAGCCGAACATGATAAGTAAAAGCGACATAATCAATTCGACCCGCGGCGGATTGGATGTCTTTCGGCATTACCTCGGCAGGGGGTTGCGCGCTGGCCGGAAGTTCCGCAATCCCTTTTACCAAGATACACACGCTTCATGCAGCTTGTATTTCGACCGCCGGAGCGGAGTTTACAAGTACCGAGATTTCGGAAATGAAGATTATTCGGGCGACTGTTTCGACTTGGTGGCGACATTGCACAATCTGTCATGCCGGAACCCGGACGATTTTGTGGAAATCCTGCGTATTATCAATCGTGATTTATGTTTGGGGCTTTCCGACGAGCCAGCACCAAGCCGCCCCGTAGTGCGTCCCCGGCTGTTTGTACCCGAACCCGTACAGAAAACACCCCTACCCTACAAGTTCCGCGTACAAACTTTTTCAGACGCAGAACAGGCATGGTGGAGACAATACGGCATCAACGCAGAAACACTTAATCGGTATGGTGTTGTTTCGCTGGCAGAATATTGCGGGGTCAGCAACTCCGGCCGCTCCTATACGCTTCGGTCGTCCCCATCCGAACCTATGTTCGGATATACTCGGCCGAACGGAATAAAGGTCTACCGCCCGCAATCACAATCCCGGTTCCTGTTCGGTGGCAGATTCAACGACTACTACTGTTTCGGACTGGAGCAACTACCCGCCACGGGTGACACGCTGTTTATTACAGGCGGGGAAAAGGACGTGTTATCGTTGGCCGCACACGGATTCCCGGCAATCTGTTTTGGGAGCGAAACGGCCCGCATACCGCACAAGCTAATAGAAGAATTGTCACAGCGATTCCGAAACATTGTACTGCTTTACGATATGGATGCAACGGGCAAGAAGCACGCCCTCGCGTTACAACAGGAACTTCGGGCCTACAATATCGGCCGTCTGGAACTGCCGCTTGCAGGAAGCAAACAGGAAAAAGATATATCCGACTACTTCCGTCTGGGGCATACGGCAACAGAATTTCGCAGGCTCATGCCCCGGCCGGAGATTCGGCAATATACACAGCATAAAAACGGGCAAACCATTAAACAATAGCAGTTTATGAAAGATGCAGATATACAGCGCATGTTTCGGCAACTCGATCTTATTCTGAATTTGATACAGGAAACCCGCCGCGAAATGAGTTTGCTGAAACAAGGCGGCGATCATAACGCGGACGATCCGCTGATTCCAAACCGCCAGCTTGCGGAAATTCTCGATCTCCGGCCAAAGAGTTTGCAGTACTACCGGAAAAAGAAAATTTTGGAAGCCGTAATCATTCAAAGGCGCGTGTTTTTCCGGCAGTCCGTCGTGAAGAAATTTTTAGCCGAACATTTTAACCAAAAAGATAAATTATGCAAAATAAATCTATGACAGAACAAACCAACGACGACATCATCGTTATCACCCGTAAAAAACTGATCGAACTGATGAATCTGCAATGCCGGATGCGGTATATGCTTACGCTTTTAGGGGCTATTTGCTGCAAAAAGAAGCTGGAGTATATGATGATGCCGCAGGACGTATGCGACTTCCTCAAAATCGACTACAAGACTTTTGAAAAGACACTATCCAAAGTCGCGCCCAAATGCACGTTCTGGCAGGGCGGAAAGGTCTACACGCTGGAACAAATGGTAAACGTCGCGGAAATAGCGACCCGTCCGCAGCGGTTGAAGAAAATACTACCCCCGACCAAATGACCCAACGACGGCAGCCGCACCGGATTCGGTGCGGTTGCCGCTTATCATATGCGGGCCGGAACTATAAGCTCCACCTGCGTTTCAGGTATTCGCCGACGATCTCCCGGATGCCGGAGCGGGCGATCAGGGCTTCCCGGTCCTTTGTGGTCGGGTACTTCGCCAAAAATGCGCGGCATTGCAGCGATAACTCGCCCGCAAAGATTTGCAGCGCGACTTCCGGCAGCTCGATATGTCGGCCTTTCGCCTGCGAATAATAGCCCTGCATCCAGATTTCCGATTTTAAACGTTCGAAGCCCGATGTTTCGAACCCGAAAAATAAGTAACGCAAGGCATTAGCAAGAGCATCCGCAATCGGCACATTCGTCCGAACGCTTTCTTTATAGGCTATACGCGCCCGTGCCTGCAAATCTTTCAGCAACAACATTTCACCGGGAAAATGTTCCTGCAAATGTTCTATAAGCAACGTAGTATAATAATCCACTTCTGCGGTACGGTCGCCCGAAGTGCGCCGTATTACCGGAGGTTTTCGGACACCCGCGCGTCGCACCCGTATAGGGTCCTCACTCCCTAACAAAAAATAGTTCTGTTCTGGTTTCATCCTTTCGAGTTTGGTTTACGAAAAGTTAAAGGATTTCAGTATCTCCGGAGAAGTCGATATATAGGATTCCCAGCGCCCTATCCAATGCGACGGCCGGGTGTTGCGCAACCTGTCTGTCCGCAAGATAAACCGCCGAAGCTGCTGAAATGCGTGTTTGCGCAATACCCGGATTCTCCGCAGGGTTACGCGCCAAATAATCGTCCAGTTTACGGGCGAAATATCGCTCGTATAACTCCATTTTTCTGTCTGTCATAGTAGTTTGTTGTTTTGCCGTGCCGGGACTATCCGAGGATCATCCCAGCGACAAATCTAACTACAAATTCACCCATGCCCAAAAATTGCGAACCTATGTCTTATTTGGATTCCGGAGAATTATTTGAACTGTTAATCAACTGAAAATACGCTCTATAACGACCTGATTAAAATATTAATGTCGGGTTCGTTCACATATTGCGTCCCGCACAGATGTTCCCCCTGCTTTAATCTGTCGGCAAAATTGCCGGAAAGTGCGATGTTACGCACTTTTCGGATGGTAGCGGGTGTCTTAATGCGTATTTCTTACGCATTAAGACCGCGGTGTCCCGCGCTTCGCGCGGGACAGAGGGAGTTTTCTGTATTGCGTCCTTTTTTGTCGCCATTCCTCTTTTTGGAATCGGTGTACGAAGCAACCACCGGCCTGACCTTTCCGTACTCAAAGGTAGCGCCTCGCTGCGGCCGGGCCTGATCGTGTCCGATTTCAGCGGCAGACCCGGTCCTCGCGCACAGCAGGATTTTTCAAAAAAATCTCCACCCCTCAAACGTCCCTGCGGGAACCGTGTTTACGGGTCGTATTTTTTTGAATAATCCCGCTTCGAGGGGTCGGACGGCGCAGGTTTTTGAGTACGGAAAGGTCAGGCGGTGGGTGCTCCGCACGGGATAAAAAAAAAGTCATGGCAACAAAAAAGAACGAATACAGAAAAATGACCGGAAAGGAACAGGGGCAGGATTAGCCGCTGGGATAGAGTTGAAAAACAGGACACAACAGAACGAGGACGCCGCACAAATCGCGCGGGGAAACAAGTAAAATAACAAAACAGACAACCAATTAAAAAATCAAAAACATGGAAAAGCACGAAATTTTGAGCATGAAGAACTGCCACCGGGCAGCAACGGTACAGCAGATCGCAAATCCCGAATACGGGGTTTGGAAATTCGAGTGGCGCGGCCAGAAGTTAAGCAGAAACGCTTTTTATACGGAATATGCGCATATCGCATCAAAACCCGGTTTCGGGAACGCCACCGTCATTTCCGATAATAACATGAAATTCTGGGAAGTGTTGACATGGAAATACGAAATCAACCTATCGGAACTTTGGGACGCCGCCCGCAGGGCATTTTCCGCAACGAGTTTCGACCCCGAAAAACGTGCGGCGCAATATATCCGGGAATATGAAATATTGCTGCTCGATGATCTGAAAGAAATCCCGCAGGACGAGCAGGAGCAATATATTGCCAAATTCAAAGAGTGGGTAGCAACCCTTTTCGCCAAACATTCCCGGATAATGAGTGCGGCAATTACAGGCCCGGCAAGGTTCCCGACCGAGCGAAACCGCAAAGCAAATAATTCTTACGATTCAGCCGTCGCGGAATTTCAAAGCTGGAGGGAGAGAACGCAAAAGGCAATCGCCCGCCGCATCGAAGCGGCCAAACCGCAGGAGCAGAAAACGGCCGAAGCGTGGGAGCGCATAAAGGAAGATATAGACCGTTTTGTCGATTGGAATTTGTGCTCGACAAACTTATACAACCGTTTAGAAACGATTGCTCGAAAGGGTGAAGTGGAATTAATGCAGCAGGCAATCGACTATGTGCGGGAACTCAACAAAGGCCGCAAACGTCCGATATACACCGAGCGGCACAAGTTTTTCAAACTGGCTGAACTCGCCGCGGCAATCCGGGGGCGACGGGCGGCAACGGCTACGAAAGAGAATAAAGACGTGCCGTTCGACGGGGGAATCGTCCGCTACAATTTCGCAGAAGATCGGTTGCAAATCCTGTTCAACGAAATTCCGGACAAAGAGTTCCGGACAAAGATGCACAACCAATACCGTTTCAACTGGTCGCGCCAGTTCGGAGCATGGCAGCGCCAACTCACCCAAAATGCGGAATGTGCCGCGGAACGTCTGTTAAATATCAAATTGCAATAAGCAACAACCTACCAGCGGGGCGACCCGGCCCCGCTGGTATTTCAAATTGCCCATAGGGATAGACCTTAACAGGTTCTTTTCCGGGGGAAATCGGCTGCCCTCCTTTCTTTCGTAACGGCGGGGGAAAGAAAGGAGCAAAGAAACCCGGCGCGGAAAGCGGTGTCCCGCGCTTCGCACGGGACAGAGGGAGTTTTCTGTATTGCGCCCTTTTTTGTCGCCATTCCTCTTTTTGGAATCGGTGTACGAAGCAACCACCGCCTGACCTTTCCGTACTCAAAGGTAGCGGCCAAAGCCCGGCGTCCGGACCTGAACATCATTCGATTTTCAGCGGTAGGCCCGGACGCTTTCCGCACAAGGTTAAAGTGAATTTACGAAAAAATCTCCACCCCTTAAATGGTCCCTGCGGGAGCCGTGATTACGGGTCGTATTTTTTCGCAAAACCTTGTTGCCCTATCTCGCCGCAGGTTTTTGAGTACGGAAAGGTCAGGCGGTGGGTGCTCCGCACGGGATAAAAAAAAAGTCATGGCAACAAAAAAGGACATACAGAAAAATGACCGGAAAGGAACAGGGGCAGGATTAGCCGCTGGGATGGAATCTGAAAACAAGGCGCCCAAAACCGAGAAACAAAAATATGAAGAATATCTATCACGCCTTTGGTCGCATAAGGTCAATGAAGCGGTAACGGTGGAAATCGTTGCGGGCGGAGCCTACGCCCTCGCATCCGAATTGGTTTGCCTGCGGCTGGAACACCAGTACAAAAACGAAGGCGACCGGGTAAATGTAGGTTATAGCAAGAATCTGAAAACGTGGTTTTTCTGCATGGAAGTAAATATTTAAAATCAGAACGATGAACAATAATAAAGTTATAGACGCAATCGCCCCGGTATTCACGGCCTTGATGATTGAAAAAATACAGAACCTTAAAACGGGCTGGAACAAGCCGTGGGTTTCGATGGCGCAGGGATGCCCCCGCAATCTGGCCGGACGGTATTACAACGGCGGGAACCTGTTCATGCTTCTTCTGCTGACCGCATACAAGCACTACAAAACGCCTATTTTCCTGACCTTTAAACAGGCGCAGGAGGCGGAAATCAATGTGAAGAAAGGCGAAAAGTCGTTCCCGGTTTATTTCTGGTATCGGTATGCCATTCCTAAAGACAAAACGGACGGAAAAGGTATGCCATACGAGCAGTACGCCCGTCTGTCAGACGAGCAGAAAAAGGCGTACAAACTGTTGCTTCTGTTGCGCTATTACTCGGTTTTTAATATCGACCAAACCGATATGCCGGAGAAGAACCCCGAACGCTATGCGCGTCTTGTGGACGAAGCAGAAAAGACGCCGCAGACGGACGGGACGACCTGCCCCGAAGTCGATCACATGGTAGATGCCGGAAAATGGTATTGCAGGATCGAAGTATTGGAATCCGACAGCGCATTTTATCGCCCCAGCGCTGATATAATCGTGTGCCCGCTGAAAACACAATTCCCCAAAGGTGCGGATTATTATTCGACGCTGCTGCACGAGGTCGCGCACAGCACGGGCCACCCGTCGCGGCTCAACCGGGATATGTCCGGGTTTTTCGGTTCACCCAGCTATGCCCGCGAAGAACTGATCGCCGAAATGACCGCCGCACTTTGCGGCATACGGTTCGGGCTTGCAACAACTCCGCAGCAGGAAAACGCCGCCTATCTCGCAAGCTGGCTGCGGGGGCTGAAAGAGAAACCCGAATACCTGTTCGACATCCTTATCGACGCGAACAAGGCCGCCACGATGATCGCCGACCGTGTGGAAGAAAGCAACGCTAAACCCGACGAAACAGCAGCATAAACAGAATAATAACGGGCGGGGGCGTCCGCCCACAATATCCCCAAAAAATGAAATCATACGAAGAAATAATACGAGCAACCGCAGCCCTCGACTGGCGTATCCGTACCCACATGCCGGAAAACTACATGGAAGAAATTTTCGGCCAAACTCCCGAAAGCGATCCAAGCCTATACAATAGACTATGGCGGGCCATGCGAACGGGCAGCATTCAATTTCTGTTGGACACACTCGACTACACCAACGAAAAGAAACTTATTCGTTACATCAGCCAAAAAGCATAAATCCGGGCGGGGCATCGTCCCCGCCTACAACACCAAACTATTATGGACAAAATATTTATTGAAATATTTGAAGAACTTACCAAGTTGAACGCATCCGGGAAATACACAACTTTTTTCGATTTCGAGGGCCACATCAACGCCGTGGATATTCGGATTTTCAACGGAAAATGGAGCGTATGTAAAACTCCTTTTTTCGATATGGCTGTAATCCGGTTCGATGCTCCGGAGTGTCGTTCCTGCGCCACGGGCGAACATTTCGACCCGCAGACATTCCTAAAATATCTGGCCGACTTGTGGAAATTCCGTCCAACGAAAAAACATCCGTTCCTCAAATATTCGGAATATGACAAGTAAGCAAAAGCAGAACAACCGCTATGCGGCTGCCGAGCGCAGGATTTTGCGGGTACGATACCCGCAAAATCCTGCCGCACGGAAGCTATGCCAACTCGACGAGCAGCGCAACCGCTATTCCAAAGCGATAGACGAGGTTTTCGGCGGCATGTATCGCCGCGGGTTCCGCCCCGGCATCGACAACGAGAATCCGGCGTTTCTGGCCGATTTCGACCTTATAAACCGCTGGCAGAAAGATATGGCGCGAATCGCTCGCCGTGTCGCCCGCATCGAGAAACTGAGCGGAAAAACCACAGAACAAGCCCTGCACGAAAAATACCTGCTCAACGCAGGCCGGGGCAGTCAATCGTATTAACTTAAAATTTGCAACTATGTCGCACGAAAAAGTAAAGCGCATTTCCATAATTGGAACAGAGGTATTTATCGACAGCGCAACCAGTAACGTTTGGCCGTTGGAATATCGGGAAGCTAAATCGGAAAGACTAACTGCGATTTTGCGGGAGAAAGGCCGCAAGGCCGTAGAAATGGAAATCCTTTTCGACTATTTTTCCGGGATGATGCAGGGCGGCAGCAGATTCCCGAAAGCGATTGAAGCAGCCGAAAAAGACGGAGCAATTACCGACCATCGGGAACAATATGACAAGTGCCGTATCGACCCGGTATATCGGGAGCAGTTTCTAAACACCTTACATGCTTACCTATCCGGGCGCATCTCGCCCGTCCCATCGGCAGAAACACAGCCCGAACATGCTACACAACAACAATTATTTTAACTTGTAATCCACCCAATTTATGAAAATGAAAGAAATCCCCTACTTCACTCGGTCAGTAGACCGCGCAGAAAAGCGATTCGCCGACTATAAAGCCCGCACCGAAGCGCAAGCTCGCAACCTCGGTTTTGTCTGCGCAGGAAACTTGGGGAAAGGTAGCCGCAACCGTTTGAATACCATAACCGACAAGAGTGTACGCCTATATTCGGCGTACACCCTGCGGCGGCTGTTTCTGAAAATGTATCGGCTGGAGGATAACGGCACACGTATATTCTGGGCGGAATTGAACGACATTCTGCGAATCTGCCAAACAGAAGCGTCCCCTTTCCATAATTACGATTATTCGTCCTTTGCTTGGGACGATAGCGATCTTGAAGATAAATACAACGCGGTGCGACACTTCATCGACCAATACGGCACGGCAACCGACAAAAAATATTTACTCCCCAAATTCATAATTTAGGCCGATGAAAGATCAGCAAATAGACGCTCTTGCGTTATACAAAGCCTATTATCGCTTTTTGCAGGAGGAACCCCGCGACACCGCCGGGGACCTCCGCGAAACGAATCCCCACCGCATAAACATCCGGCATTTCGAAAACATGGTCGGGCGGGAAAAAGAGAACTTTTTAGGGCAGTACAGGTACGCAAAGCACATCGGGTACGTGGCCGAACATATGCGCGTCATGGTGGACGATCCCCGGCTCGGCGGTCATTACGAGGTGATGATCGACAAGCAGGGAGAAATTAACCCTGACCGTTACGCCGAACTTTGCCGCCAATACCGCGAGGAAATGCAGAAAGCCGCCCGGATATACGCTTCAATACTCCAGTACGAGGACTGGATAAACGAGGAACTGCGGACCATCGACACCGAACGGGCTGCCGCCGCGCTGGATAAGGTGAACTTTCAGCGGGCGCGGAACAGCATCGTTTATCCCGCAACTCCCGGCATCGAGCAGACCCTATTTTAGCCCCTAAACTTTATAACCATGCAAAAATATTTCGAAGAACAACCGACGACACGGCCCGAACAGGTGGCCGTCATAAAGACCAAACTAAAAGCCCGGTTTATGCGCCGTTATCCGACACTCGACCGAGTGCCGAGGGAACTGATCTGTTACAATGCCAAAGACCCCTATGCACACGCGATGATGCAATATGAAAACATGGAACTATTCCGTTTTATCCGGCTGGAAGATAACAGTCTGGTCGGATTCAGGACCCGCTGTCCGGCATCATTTTATAATGAACCCGAAATCGTAACCGTGCAGCCCCAACCCCGCAGAGAGTAGCCAAAACCGGGGTTGCGGCCCCGGTCTACTTTCTTTCGTGATTGCAGGGAAAGAAAGTAGCAAAGAAACCGTAGTTACTCTGATTCAGAAACACGTTTATATGTCTGAATTTTTCGAACTGTATCCTTGCCCTTGATTATTACTTTTTTTTCTTTTTGACTTCCAAAAACTAATTCTTTGATTTTTCCTGTTCCGACCTCTTTATTTAGACTTTTCTGAAAGCCTGAAATATAATTTTTCACACGACGATAATCCAAACCTAAAATTTCGGATAAAGAGTATTCCGTATCAAATGACAATCCTTCTATTTTAGAGTATAGCAATCGTTTAAAACGAGGATATGTTGAAATAACAGCTTTGGGTAATTTTCGGCTTTTTTCAGGTAAAATATAAAGACTATTTAGCAATATATCGACAATCAAAAGTGCTTCAATCAGATTTTTTGTCGGAGTTTCTTCCATGTCATGTAATGAATCGTTACCGATAAATCGCAAGCCATGCAAAAAATCACGCTGCGTATCCGTGATATGTCTGCGACGAGCCAATGTGTCTATTTTATCACTTAAATCAGCGCCTTTGATTTCCTTGTCGATGCAAATTGCGTCGATTATTGCACGAAGCCCAGCGCCGGCAAGGAGTGTATTATCATTGGCAATAGATGATTTCGTTTCCAAATAGATTTGGCGCAAAATTTCTGGAAGCAAATACTCTTTAATTGTACTATGATAGTTCTGAATCGTCTTAGGATAGCAGTCCGTGCTTTCTGGAATATAATAATCATTTTCAGAGTCAAAAGACGCTGCATCAACAGCATAATAGGTTCGTTTGAAAGAAATACATTCACAGCCACAACATTGAACAATTTGGTATTCAGTATAATCATCTGATTCGGGAGGGTCTATCTTTACCGTTGTAGAAAATAAAACAGTATGATTAGTTTTATTCCCGCAATAGGAACAATAGTTCTTGATTGTACGTTCTTCCAAAGCCATAATCTTATTATTAAATAATCTTAAACAGATATAGTATGATTGCAGCAAAGAGGGGAATTAAAGAATAAAAGAATAATTCGATAGCCTGACTTACATTTTTGAATTTCTTTTGGGCGATCTCTGAGCAAGTGTACACCTGTTCTGCGATCTGTTTTTGGAATTTAGTTTCGTCAGCAAATTCGTCGTTTGCATATTGTTCATATGATTCATGTGATTCAAATTTTGCAGTAATATGACCGAAATAAATCACCGATCTATGATTGCCTTTTTCATTTTCTACTCTTGGGAGCAAACATCGGAAGCAATAATATAATGAAACACCGGCAAGAATTGCAGATAAAAGTGTCAAGGAAATATAAATCCACGAGGAACTTACTATTTCGTAGGTCTCATTGGCATTTGAATATAAGATTGTCAGTATAACACTATAAATGGTTATTATAATCCCAGCTTTCGTGTCCGAGAATTTAATCCATTCGTTGATCGTGTTATATGTATTCCAATAATTGTCAAATTTATTACAGCTCATAATCTTATTACCTTTTAAAAATTAACTTCATTGAGAGAGTGCCAAAAATTATTTTCCCCGAATATCTTGTCATTGTAATCTCTAACTTTGACTTTTTGTTCTACCCAATATTTTTCGTGTGGGAATAAACTGGGGTTCTCGTCCTTATAGCCTTTAAATACTTCTTTTGTCATAAGAATCGGTGCATTTTGGATAGTATCTTCTTTTTTTTCAAATGAAATAACACCACCTGTAAAAAATATTTTTCCATCTGAAAGTTGATGAACATTTGCTGCAAACTGCTCTGGTGTCCATCTGACATTTTCTTTGATATCTAAGTAAAGAGGTTCATTAGAATTGCGTTTGAAATTCCTCAAAAACGATTGGTCGAATGGAAACAAACCGTGAATAGGTTGCCCAAATGCTTTGGGATTCTCCACTTTTTTAGTTACATCGTAATAGACTTCTTTTATCTCTTTGTTTGCAATATCAGTAAGACGCGAAGCAATATTTGCAGGTCTCCCTATCCACACCAACCCTTTGTAAGTTGATGATTCCTCGGATTTTTTGAAGATTCCCGATTTTATGACAGACATTTCACCGTAATCTATTCCGATTCCACAGCGAACATCTGGCTTTTTTCTATTGAGAATCCCATTTATTGCACAGTTGATTGAAATAGCGCAATTTACTGCATTGGAAAAACAATGGTCAATATTGAAAACAACCATAACTCGGTCGCCAATGATATTACGAACGATCCCATTATGGCTTTCTGCACACCATATTACAGATTTAACAAATGATGTATATATTTTCCCCATAATCTCCTCACTATATCGGGCAGAGAGCTTAACCGAATTTCTTAAATCCGCATACAGAACGCAGGTCTTTATTTTTTTGCCTTTTTTGGTCTCCCCATACTCGAATGTCAAATTACTATCGTCATAATGAGGAACTTCTCTGCAATTGTTGTAAACGAATTCCGTTCTGAAAATATCGGATATGCCATCTGCAATATGCTGTAAAGCGTCTTTATCCATAATTATTTACGATTGAAATATTTGACTGTCCAAAATGAACTACCTTTCAAATTCTTTTTATTTTCTACTTTTTCTCCTTTCTCCCATTTTGTTCTGTCCACTATTGTAAACCCCAATGGCCTGTCTTCGATGAGTTTCCCATACTTTGAATATTTAAAAAAATTAATGCTGTTATCCATCGAGACACTTTCAAGGCGATAAAGTTCGGTGATCGCTTTACCTATCATTGTGTATTCTTTATAATGTTTCGTAGGAGTTTTATAGTACATGATTTCGCCACAATGAAAAGCCACTTTAATTGTGTAGTTTTCATTTTGAAAATGATGCAAGGCACACCTTGCACAATCTTCCGCTTTTTTTAAAATTTCAGTCTGCGTCCCATTTAAAAAGGGACTACCAAAAAGACATATAATACCATCACCCATAGTTTTCTCGATTTCGCCACCTTTTTGATAAATTATTGGAATTAGTTTTTTATAATACGAATCAAGAAATGATGTGATTTCACCGGGGGACATATTTTGAGTTAAGGTAGAGAAATCTGTGATGTCAAAAAATAATAGCGAAACCCATGCTTTTGCCTGTCTTTCATAGTATTTTACAATTTCCGGCTTATTATTTATATCAGCAGAAAATGTAACAAATCTTTCATCCAAGCGACCATTATTTTCTAAAGCACGTAGTTCCCTTAATCTTTCAGCTTGAATATATTGTTTCAGTAATTTGCTGTCAAAAGAATCTGTTATCTTTTGTCGTCCTATCCCATATTCTTCACGAAAGGATATGATTTGTTCTAAATTTGGCATGCCTAAATATTTTACAATAAATACTTTTAAAGTTATGTAACCCAAATTTAAGAAAAAAGGCCGAACAATCGGCCTTTTTTATATACAATTTGTTTCTTATTTACTAATTGGCGGGTATGCTAATTCATGCGTTAATATAGTACGATTCTTTTCTGTTTATATTTCATTTTCGAACTCTATCTGCAACTCCCGCGTCTGGCCGAAGTTATCCATGACGATAAATTTCAGCGTTGAATTTTTGTCCGACGTGCTGCGGTAGTAGAGCGTGAAAACCCCGTCCTGCAGGTCGGCAATATCATCCAGAGCGCAGAACTCCCGGTTTACCAGCCGTGTATTGAGGGTGTCGTAAACGATGCCCTCGCCCTCGATCTGAACGTAACCGATTGAAAACTCCGCATCGGCATAAAACCCCTCACGGGTCAGGTAGAAACGAATCTCGACAGTTTTTCCCGGCTTAATGGTCTTTTGCAGATACCAAGTCGTTATGCCGAAATCGTAGGCTTGCTGTACGTCGATCTTATCGTTACACGAGAACAGCGTGAGCAGCGCGGCACACAAGCCGCTCAATTTTATAAATTTCATAATGTTGATTTAATGGTTATCTAAATTTGTTGTTTGCCGGATTCTCGCAGCGACCTTTTCGACAATCGGCGGGCTGACGGCATTTCCCAGCAACGAATACCGCTGCGTGCGGGAAATCTCCCGCACCTCTCCGTCATAGACGCCATAGCGCGTAAAACCGTCCGGAAAGCCCTGTAACCGCTCGCACTCCGTTTCGGTCAGCAGCCGCAACTGTCCCTCGTGGATCGCCCGGAGCTTGCCGTCGAATTGTTCTCCCCGTTGGAGCTGCAATACGTAGGTAACCCAATTCGCAGTCCGGCCATAGGTTTTTATAAGCGTACCACAACAATCTTTGCTTTCCCTGTTGTTTCCAGATTCCTTTTCAGGCGAGAAAACACTTTCGCAGACAGGAAATACTTTGTCCCGGCATTTTTCTGCAAGACGCCCGACAAGGTAGATTCTCTCTCGATTTTGGGGTAATACCCATGCAGTATTAAGCAGTTGCCATTCGATCTGATAAAGCCCAATGTCGGCAAAGGCCTTGACGATTGCCCAAAAATCCCGGCAATGTCGTTCGAAGAGGACGCCCTTAACATTTTCCCAGATAAAAATGTCAGGTCTAAAGTAGTCAATGGCCTCAATCGCGTACCGTATGAGTGAACTTTCTGCTCCCTGCAGTCCAAGGCCGTTTCCAGCAGCGCTGAAATTCTGGCAAGGCGATCCGAAAGTGATAATATCGGGACGTTCAATGGAAGCTCTTGTAATATCGCAGACTGATCCGACGTGTTGTGCATTTGGAAAATTGTGTTTGAAGTTAGCAATGGCATGACGGTCTATCTCCGAAAAATAGACCTTATCAAAGGTAAATCCCGCTTGATGAAGCCCCAGCGAGAAACCCCCGATGCCTGAAAATAATTCCAGTAAATTCATGCGCGGTTAATTGATGATGAATTTGAACCCGAACCCGAACTGCGTGTGAAAGGTCCCGACCGTGGACCCGGCCAAAGCCCGTTCCCGGACGCTCACCAAGAACACGACCTTATCGCACAGATAGGTTTCGACTTCGGCCGTAAGCGCCCCGCCGTACAGGAAACAATCGGCATCCCGGAGCCGCGCCCCGTCATGCAGCAGTTTGTTGCCCCAATTCGAAGATTCGTACCCGGTCAGCGCCGAGAACCCCACCGACAGCACGACGTTTCGGCCCCGGTCTGCTGCAAGCGGAACAAAATATCCGGCTTCGCCCGTGAACTGCGCTTTAGGCACGACTTCGCCCCGGTAGGTGTAATCCTTTTGCAGATATTCCAGCCCCACGAGCCAGCGCGTCGAATTGCGGTTATATCTGGAGAACGCCACACTACCGTAGAAGTTGGCCCGCCGTCCGGCTTTCACGAACGAAAAACCGTCCACCCAGCCCGCCGTGATCTGAATTCCCTTTTGTTTGGGAAGCCCCCGCTGCGCGTGTACCTCGCCGGGCCACAGCCCGGAAAGGCACACCGCCGCGAATGCTATGATGACGTACTTTCGCATGGCTACCGGGTTTTCAGATCGTTAATGAGTTTCGCTCCGACCAGTTCCCCATTAGCGATGTTGAACGACTGATGCCGTCCGCCGCCCTTTTCGAAGATTTCGACCGTCAGCACCTTGTCGTCCGGGAGCGTCATTTTCGGGAACACGAACACGTTGCGAACGGTTGCTTTTCCGTCCACAGTGTTCTGCTGGCTGAACACCCGCACCGGATTCACATAGGTTTCCTGAACAGCGGTTCGTTTGGCGACTTTCTTATCCACAACCTTAAAGCGGATGAAATCTATGTCGTAGGACACATTCGACATGTTACGCACGGCGATATGGAAATACATGAGGTCCTTATGAATGTAGACCCCTTTCAGGAGGGTTTGAATCCCGAACTGCTTGGAGCCGACGGACTTGATGTCCGAAGCGTTTTTCTTGTAGATCGAATACATGATGCGGTTTACCAGCACGGGCGTTTCGCCGCCCAGCTCCGAGAGCCGCACGAACAGTCGGTCGTTGGCATACTCCGCCGTGGGGTTCTTGCGCAGCCAGTCGTCCATTTCCACGGATAGCTGGCCCGGCTGGTCGGCATAGGTTACATTGAACGTGTAGAAACACCCGTCGGCGGTTATGACCGAGAAATTCGTTTCGCCCGGAAATCCGGCGACGGCGGATTTGATGCGCACGACATTCTCCGCACCGCTGGCACGGCCCGCAATGATGTCGTTGCTGCCCAGATCGACATACTGCACAGCCGCCGGGAACAGGACATGCACGGTTTTGTTATACGTTACTTCGATGTCGTAAGGTGCGACGATCTGGCTGGAGTGGAATGCTTTTGATTCGGCGGTTGCACTTTGTGCGAAGCTGCCGAGCGACAGGCCCACGGCTGCCGCGAATGTCATAATAAGATTTTTCATGTTGGTTTACTCTTTTGAAATTAATAATAGCTGATAACCTGCTTTGAGGTTGATTTTTACTTCCCGCATCTTTGCGTTCAGGTATTGGCTGCCCGCGGACATTGCACCCCGCACAAGGTCCATTGCGGCCTGCTGCCCGGCGTTGTGCGTAACCGATATGCTCGATATGCCCGACGAACCGACGCTTGCCACGGCTTCTTTGGCCGCTTCGTGCTCTAACGAGGTCGGGATATTAAGCCCCGGTTGTCCGTCCGTGTCGTGCGCCGTGAGTTGTACGGGGATGATGTTGCCCCCGCTTTCGATGCTTTTCACGGTGATAGAAAGCCGCTGCCCCTCGATGCCCGCCACGCCGAACACGACCGTATTCGTCGGCAGGACATAGCGTGCAACCTGCATCGGCTCCAGCAGCCGCAGCCGGACAACGGCCCCCGCCGTTATGACCTGATCGGCGTCAATAGCCGCGCGGATTGCGTTGCGGTTCTCCGCGACACCCTCTCCGACGGCGGTGTTGAATCCGTAGTTGCGGGGCTTGCCGTATTGCGCCATGAACGCCGAATCGCTCACAGGCTGCGACAATCCCGAAACTGTTCCGTCCGCCGTGCGGTGCGCTCATGCCGCGCGGTCTTTCGACTTCTCGGAGGTCGTCCCCGGTTGCGGTTGCGCCTGCGGCTGGCCGCCCAGATACTTGGACGCAAGGGCATAGCTGCGTTCCATGTAGTCCAGCGGGTCGGGCTTTTTGCGTGACTGTTCCAGTTCGGCGGAGAGTTCCGCGACCTGCTTTTTCAAAGCCGCGATCTGCGGGTCGGGCCGTGGCGTGGCATAAAACGAGTTCATTTCCCGCGTCAGGTCCCGGTAGGTGTTGCGCGACTGCGCGATCTGGTCGGGCTGGGCCTGTTCACGCTTCGGGGCCTGCACCGTATCGCCCGACAGCGAGAAAGTACTTTCGGCCAGCGTCCGCACACGGGCGTCGTGCTGTTCGTTCATCTGCTCGCGCTCCATCGCTTTCTGCTTGTTGCCCTCGATATTCTGTGTCCGGCCGTCCGGGATGTTGAAATTCAACCCGCCGACCGTGGCGGGGGCTTGCTCCCCGCTGCCGCCGAAGATCAGGTACAGGCACAGCACGAACGGCAGGCACAGCAGCGCAATGACGAGATATTTGTTTTTCTGCGGGGCGGATTGTCCGCCCGGATTCTTGGTCTTACCTAACATAGTTTACGGTTTTAATGGTACTGATACTTCGATGTGTTGTGCAGGCAGCGGTTCGGAGTGCCCCGAAAGGCTGCTGACGATCATCCATATATCCACGGCTGCGAACAGCAGCAGCGCGGTAAGGACGATATACAACCGCTGGCGCGGCGTGCGTTGCTCCAGATAGTTCTTCAGATGCTCCAGCGCCCGGTCTTTCACCTCGCACAGAGGTTTGAGAATGTGCTTACCTATCATAGCGTCCGAGGTCTTTATTCTCCAATACCGTGAATCGTTCGATAATGAACCCCTGCGGGTTGTTGTCCGAACGAACGGTGTTGATAAGCTGGCACGAGGTGACAAGGCTGCGCTCGGTGATATAGCTTTCGCGGATGATCTGCTGCCGGGCATAGGTTCGAAGTTCATAGGGATAGTCGTTGAAGTTCCCGGCGATGCTGTCTACCACAATGCGCTGGCTGACGTTGCCCGCGATCAGGCGATTGAAGAACCCCTTTTCCGAGAGGTCCCGGTAGTACGCAATCGCCGACTTGTCGGCCAGCATCATGGCACGGTTGACGTTGCTTTCGATGGCCGCCTTATCCGGGGCGAGCGTGAAGAACAGTTCGTGAAACCGTTTGACATGCTCGCGGGCTTCGACGGGGCGGTTTTGCCAAAGGTCCTGCGATAGGGCCAGCATCAGGCTTTTGCCGTTGTCCAGCACGTAAATCTTCTGACGCTGCTTTTCAGCGAAGCTGTACGACCTCCATACGGCGACGACCGTAATCAGGGCACACAACCCCAGAAACGCCATCGAATAACGACGTAACTGCTGGTAGGCTGTTTCGATGTTTTTTAATGCTTTAAATTCCATGTTTTACAAGTGTTATTATTTCATCAGTCCCCCGGACACATTGCCCGTGGCGGCTCCGGCGGCTCCGGCCGCGACGTTGGTAACGGTATTGCCAGCACCCGAAATCTTTTTGTTGTACGCTCCGGCTCCCGTGGACTGCACAATCCAGCTTGCAACGGTCGGAATCGTGAAATAGCCGATTATCGAGATAAGCAGGAAAATCAGGTAGACCGAGTTTGCCGAATCCGGCAGGAACGAGTGATCGCCGATCAATTCGATGTCCCGGTCCAGCGACAAAACCTGAATCTTCGCAAGCATGGCGCTGAATAGGTCGGCGATAGGCAACCAAAGATAGACCGAGATATAGCGCGAAAACCAATAGGTCAAGGTCGATTGAAACCCGTCGTAGATGCTGATTGCAAAAGCAATCGGCCCCAGAATCGTAAGGATCACCAGATAGAATGTCCGCAGGGTGTCGATCACCAACGCCGCAGCCCCGAACAGGATTTCCAACAGCCACCGGAATAATTGAAGCACCCAATATTTCGTACTGAAAATATGCGTTACCTCATACAGCGTATCCATGACACTTTGCGTAGGAACATCCAGCCCCAGCGCCCGCAATTCCGCGTCGTAATCCTCGTTCGGGTCTATTACGCCGTATGTCTTGCGGCGTACAGCTTCCTCCCATTCCAAACGGTCTTTCTTCTTTTGAAGTTCTTTCATATCCAGCAGTTGATCTTTCAGGATATGATTCGTGCCGACGACCAGCGGTTTTAAAATTCCGTTGATCGAATTGACGACGATAGGACGAAATCCGATAATACACAAGCCGATAACGAACGGCCGCAGCAGACTGAATACGTCGATGGCATCGGCCCGCGCAAGGGCCTGCCAGACCCGGTAGCAGATATAGAGCAGCGCACCCAGCCCGGCGACGGCCGTAGCGAACGTGGCAATATCGTCCGTTAGGGGCGTCATCTGGTCGTAGAGGTTGCGAAGAATTTTATGCAGGCTGGTGAAATGAATATCCATCCCGTCAGATAAAGGCATTACCATAGCTACCAATATTTTTCGTCCGCCGAACCGTATAAATCCAACACCCGTTGCGTGTCGTTTTTCCGCTGCGAACGCAGGTACGAAACGGAGATGTTTTTGCGCGTGTAGTAGACCATCAGATCGCGCGTGTGCGTGAGTTCGCCGTGCGCTTGGTCGATACGGTCCAGCCGTTCCTTATCGGTCATGGAGTAATCCGTAGGATTGATGATTTCTTTCAGGTCTTTCAGGGAGTTCATGCCCCTTTCCAGAAGTTTATTATACCCCGCGGCAATGGCCGAAAGTTCCTGCGACGAAAAATTGTCGTCCGTGAGCATTTTGTCGTAACTTGTTACGTAGATGTCCGAGAGTTCCCCGACCAGTAGAATGGACTGCTGCACCTTACGGGCATCCCGGACAAGGTGCGTAACATTGCGCAGGCGGTCATAATACTCCTTGCCCTGACGGTAGATTTTCATGGTTTCCTTGAAGTTGCCGATCATATTCTCCGCCGTGGTCGAAGTCTGCACCAGCTCCGTAACGGAATTGACAATGCTTTGCGTAATGTTGGCCGCATCCGTCACCGGAATCTGCGCCCGCGCCACTCCCGACAGGAGCAGCGCGGAGAGAAAGGATAAAAGGATTCTGCGCATGGCTATCCGAAAATTTGATCGTCCCGCAGGAATGTCCCGTAGCCGGGAAACGTAATGCTGTCATGCAGCGGGTTCGTGGTGATCGTATGCTCCACACCGTCGTAACAGGCTTTCAGCATGTCGCCGTCCACGCGGACAAAGACCCGCAGCAGGCGCGTCCGCTTGCGGTTCAGCGGCGGGGCGTAAATTGCCGCATTGAATCCCTCCGGCAGCTTGGAGATAATAAGTCCCCGGTTAAGGTCCGGGGTCGTCCAACCGCCGCAGATGTAATCCCTGCGGATTTCCGCACGGCTCACCCGCACGTCGTCGGCGACGGCGGCAAGGCTTTCGGCAGCATGGCGAAGCGTCGCCGAAAGATGTTCTATGGCCGATTCGATTGCTCTTTTTTTCTTACTCTTAAACATAATTTTAATTTTTAGGTTCGTGTTTTTCTTTGTTTTCGGCGAGTTGTTTGATCGCCAGTTCGATGTCCCCGTCCAGCTTGTCGGTGAGCGTGAACAATTCCATTTTCTCCCTTTCTTCCGTGGTGTAGGTGTAGTACTCGGCCGCGCTGACCTCCGTAGCGTAGACCGCAGACTGAACGCCGCCCATTCCTATCCAGACCTCCTTATACTTGCGCTTCGGGTCGTTCGCAAGGTTGATAGACAAGATTTGCGATTTCTCCTTATCGGTCAGCCCCAGCAGGTTTTGGATTGCGTCGAACTTATTCATGTACTTGCGCATGTCCAGCAGGATTTTCGTGTCGGAGTTGTTGATGATCGCCTCCTTTACAATCGGCGAGGAAACAATATCGTCGATCTCTTGTGTTACGACGAGGATTTCGCCGAAAAATTTGCGAATCGTTTTGAATAAATACTTGATGTACTGGCTCATAGATGCGCTTGTCAGGGCTTTCCAACATTCTTCGATCACGATCAGTTTGCGAACGCCTTGCAGCCGTCGCATTTTGGAAATAAAACACTCCATGATAATCAGCGTCGTAACGGGCAACAGTATCGGGTGGTCCTTGATATTGTCCAGTTCGAACACGATAAAGCGTTTGTTCAGCAGGTCGATGTTCTGTTCCGAGTTGAGCAGGTAATCGTATTCGCCGCCCTTATAGTAGGGTTCCAGGACGTTCAGGAAATTCTCGATGTCGAAATCCTTTTCCCGAACCCGCTTGCGTTCGAGCAATCCGCGATACTCCTTGTCGATAAATTCATAGAACGTGTCGAACGACGGGCGCAGGTCGTCACGGTTCTGAATTTGCTGAATATACAGGCTCACAGCGTTCGACAGCGCGACTTCCTCGGAGCGGCGCGGGGGTTCGTTGTCCCGTTTCCACAGGGTAAGAATCAGCGTCTTGATACTTTCGCGCTTCTCAACGTCGTAGATATTATCGTCGCTGAAAAACGGGTTGAAACTGATCGGATTGTCCTCGGTATAGGTAAAATAAATTCCGTCCTGACCGCCCGTGCGATGGTTGATTAATGCACACAGCCCTTTGTAGCTGTTTCCCACATCGACCAGGACAACGTGTGTGCCCTGTTCGTAGTACTGACGAACCAAGTGATTGACAAAGAAAGATTTGCCACCTCCCGATCCTGAAATGACGATACGATTCCTGTTGCAGATTACACCCCGTTTCATCGGCTCGTCGGATATGTCCAGATGCAGGGGTTTACCCGTAATCCGGTCCACCATTTTTATTCCGAACGGCGACGGCGAATCCCGGTAATTCGTTTCCTCCACGAAAAAGCACAGGGCTTGTTCCAGGTAGGTATAGAAACTTTCCTCTGCCGGGAAGTCGCTTTCATTGCCGGGAATACCCGCCCAGAACAGCGCCGGAACATCGACCGTGTTATGCCGCGGCTTACACTCCATCGTCGCAAGCTGCGACCCCACATCTGCCTTAATGCGTTTCAACTGCTCCGCATCGTCCGACCACGCCAAGACATTACAATGACACCGCACGGGCGTAAGACCCCGGCTATGTCCCTCGTTCAAAAACTGATCGAGCCATTCCTTGTTGATCTGATTGGCGCGGCTATACCGCGAGAGCGATTGCAGGTTCCGGGTACGTTTCTCGAACTGCTGGAATGTTTCGGCAGGATTGTCCAGAAAAATGTCGAGTAGGTCGGGAGCATTACTGCTCCCTTCCCCTCTAAGAACCGTACGTGAT
>OGEE01000045.1_pt1 | contig 99149 bp, 66 predicted proteins | sample 1570571 | NCBI WGS metagenome assembly OGEE01 (sample SAMEA2582169, study PRJEB24529) | metagenome | biome: Human gut stool | place: China | collected 2011
AAATGCCCAATTCAGTTGTTTGCTTCCCTAATTAAGTTTTCGGACGGCCTCCCCCACTTTTAAATAAAATGCTTATATTTGCACCCAGAATCTTCTAATTTTGCATCATTTAGTGATTAAAATAATATAAATTATAATCAAAACATAATAGAAATATGAATGAAGTTTTAACTAAGAAAAGGTATGTAGCTCCATCTATGCAGATTCTCGAATTGGAGGCTACTCAGATTCTCGCAGGAAGTAATGCCAACGCAGCACCTTCAGTGAATAGTTTTGAATCCGGTGGTTCTTTGGGTTCTGGTGACATGGAAGAAAGCAGTCCGGCTAGAAGTACTAGCATTTGGGACTAAGATGAATATAAAATGAAATGAATATGAAATTATCCAGTTTATTACCCCAGATGGCTTGCGCCCTCCTCCTTATGGCGAGTTGTTCGCAGGAGGATAGCATGACGCCAGGCGAAAGCCCATCTTCTGTTGGCGGCATTCGTATCACCACGCAGGTATCAGATGTTGCTACCCGTGGCATCACCGAAACTGCCACCCTGCAAAACTTCGGCATCTGTATACAGGGTTCCGGAGAGCACGCTTCATCTTTGCAATATAATAATGTTAAGATGACGAAGAACGGAGAAGAGTGGACTTCTGCTACCCCAATGCTGTGGCAGAGTGAGATTCCTTCTGCCGACATCATCGCCTATGCTCCTTATCAGGCTGATATAAGTGATGCCTTGGCAACCCAGAAGCAGTTCCCTGTATCGGTGAAAGCCGTACAGACTCAAGAAGACTTGTCTTCCGATCTCCTGGTGTTCAAGGCTAAGGATTATGCTCCAACCATCGTCGGCGAGAACAAAGACAAGAATGTAGAGGTGAAGTTTGATCATGCCTTCAGCCAGCTGATGGTAACCTTCAATTTCGATTCCGCCTTTTCCAATGACGAGGTAGATCTGTCAAAGATAGAAGATGTAAAGGTAGAAGGCACCGTTTTGTCTGGCGTATGCGACTTTTCTCAGGACAAGCCGCAGATAACGGTTCAGGCTGATGCCGCAGCAGAGGCCATCACTCCAGAGAATGTTTCTTTCCAGGCAAAGGATGCAGAGCATGCCAGCATCTCTGCCCAATACTCCTCTCTGCTGGTTCCGCAGACCATCCAGGCAGCCAATCAGCCTCTGAAGGTTTCCTTCCGATTGGGTGAAACCACCTATTCATGGAAGGCGAATGCCGATATCACCCTGGAGCAGGGCAAGTATTATACCCTTTCGCTCAACATCAGGAAGACCGGAGTTGTAGTAGAAGGAACGATTAAAGGCTGGATTCCGGCAGAAGGCAACAATGAATATGTAGCAAATTAATAACGATTAAAATACAACATTTATGAAGAAATTTAGATTCTTATACATCGCTGCCGCAGCATTGCTGTTTGCAGCTTGCGCTAACGAAGAAGACGGTATCGGCAACAATGGTCCTGTTGCTGCTACCGTAAAGGCGGATATTGTTAAAAACATCACACGTGCCACCACTGACAACACATGGTCTAGTAACGATGCCATAGGTGTAAATGTCATATCAGCCGGCTATACAATAGGAGACAATGTGAAATATACAACTACTGGTGACGGAAATTTCACATCTGACAATCCAATATATTTTGCAGACGCAAGAGAAACCGTGAATTTCAATGCCTATTATCCATATCAAGAAAATGTTGATGGTAACGGCATTGTAAATAATTGGAATATGGCAGAGGTAAAGGAAGGCGAACCATGCCCAGCAGATTTTCTCTTTGCAACTGGTGCAACCGCCACCAAGTCTTCCCCACAGGTGCAATTTACTGGAGACAACCAATTCAAGCATTGCATGAGTATGATACGGTTGACTTTCAAGGCTGGCAAAGGTATTAATGCAAATAATGCGAACCTTAAAAATAACTTAAAATTAAAGGGTATCTATAAGACAGGTTCTATTAATACACAAACTGGTGAAGTTACCATTTCTGGAAATAGAGGAATTTATGAATCCGATGTGGATAATAAAAGTTTGAAAAACGGTGCCACCTGTGAGTTCATAGTATTCCCTCAGTCTTTGGACAACAACAAGATGGATATAGAATTGGAAGTAGCTGACAATGGCACAATCAATACTTACATTGCATCATTGACTTCGTCAACAAACAATGAGTTTAAAGGCGGCTATCAGTACACATATACAATAAGTATCAACAACACAGGTGTTGTTATAGAAAATGCTGGCATTGAAAGGTGGCAGACAATTGATGAAGGTCCTTTGGACGCAGAACAGCAATAGGAAATACAGGGTTAGTGAGCTTGGCGGCTCACTAACTCACTAACAATAAAAACTGAAGATTATGAAGACGATAAAACAAAGAATTTCCTATGCGGTAATGGGCCTTATGGCTATGGGCTTTACAGCATGTACGCAAAATGAAGATATGGCTCCTACGCTGAAAGGGCAGGAAATCAATGCCACTTTCTCTGTTGGAGGTATGCAGACTCGTGTCAATACATTGGGACACGGTAACAATTGGGAGGATAAAGATAAACTAAAAGTAAGTATATTTACGGATTCTGATCCTGGTTGTACGGTTGTTCTTTCTTTTAATGGGGAAACAAACGAATGGTCTCGCAATAGAAGTTTTCGTTGGTTAGATGAAGTCGACAAACATTTTATATTAGCTGTATATCCATCTGACACGGATTTTTTGCAAAATAATCTACAGTATGATTTACAGGTAGATCAAAGCAGCGAAAGTAAATTAAAAAACGCTGATCTCATAACTGGATATTGGTACGATTATCCTCAGTTCAATGTAAGAATTCCTATGAAGCATCGCATGTCGCTGGTCACGATAGTATATCATGTTGGTACTGCGGATTATCCTGATATGGATATTAGTGAACCACAAGTGTATTCAAAAAACAACAGTGTTAGATTTTTTGGAGACCAAGCCCGAGGGCAATTTGTCATGAGTACACCTTCTGGCAATTCAGATTGGGTAAAAGCCTGTAAGCATGACGGCGATATGTTTTCAGCAATCGTTATCCCTGGTTCATACAAAACTGACGAGATTTTCGTGAAATTCAAGATAGGCGACAAAAACTTCCATGCAAAAATGAAGTCAAATACGGAGTTTCATGAGGGCCATCGCTACACCTACAAACTCGATGTAGGAAAAGACAAAGTGGAACTAACCCGAATCAGCGTAGATAATTTGAAAGGTTGGACAAACGAAGATGAACTCAAATAATTGGAGGAAAGAATATGAAAAAGATATTTCAATACATCATGCTGGCAGTCGTTACTATAGTAATGGCGTCATGCACAAGTGATATAGAAGAACCAACCGCAACAACAAGCAAGAGCAACGTACAGTTGGTTGTAGGTGAATTTCCGGCATTCGGAGATTCACAGACTCGTGCTATAGGTACACCTGATGAAGGCAAGACTTCATGGGCTGAAGGAGATGAGTTGCTTCTGGAGATGACCAGTAAGACTTTTGGGACTAAGTATGCAACTTTTACATATAATGGCAGTAGCTGGGAATTGGCAAGTGGCGAGCTGTCTTATAAAGAAGACGAAGTGCCAACTTTTCCTCATGTATATTATGCCCCTAATTACAAATGGGAAGCCGGTAAATTAGTTTTGAAAGAAGGTAAGGTTGCAGGAACGGATGAATATATTGAGGGAGAAGCCAATATCACCCCTAATGGTCAGGCTATAACCGTAAAATTTGCCGAGGCAACACGCAACTATTCCCGCCTCCGCATTGCAACTATGCCAAATAAGCCAATAACAGTAACCATCGATAGATACACTCCTGCGGGCAGCAGCGATATGAAATGGGATCAAAATTATGCCCTTACTTCTGATGAAAAGGGCAATGCCTATTTATATGGTACTTTTGAAAATAATTCCAAAGTAACAGTGAAATATAGAGAAGCAGCTTTGACAACTTATACATTCTCGCAAGCAACAGAGAGTGCTAAGAGTTATGCTCTGGATGCTACTGTCATTTCGGCAAATAGTGCAGAAGAAATAAAGTCAGCTATTGAGCAAAAAGTAGCAGATGGCAAGACTGCTATAAGACTCAACATCGCTCCCAATGCTGGCACTGATGAATTTATGGCAATAAGAGAAGCCATCAAAGGTGCCGCTCCTAACGACGAGGGTACAATTGAGTTGACCATTATTGGTGTGGAAACTATTCCAGAAGAGGCATTCAAAAGGATGTCGCAACTTAAGTCTGTCAAAATGCCTGACGTAAAAGAAATTAAGAAATATGCTTTTAGTGAATGCCAATATCTCACAGTAGTAGAAGCGCCGAGTCTTAACAAACTTAATTCTGGTGCATTTAATGAATGTTATCTGCTTTCAAAGCTGACTTTTGGCCCTATAAACTATGCAGATGCAAGATATTGGTCAATATTTGAAGACATTACCCCAAATATAGATTTAATTTTGTCAGACTATCAAAAAGAGATGATTGAAACTGACGATGATTTATATACAGCTAATAACGATATAGATTATGCTTTTAGTTCTGAACATGTCAGCAAAAATTTCCTTGGACATGAATTTAAGTCCATAACGTGTAGAAGATATAGAGTTGAATAATAAAGTAGATTGTTTAACTCCTAAGCTGGGCAGGAGTATAAGTTGCCCAGCAAACATATCCCCCCGCACTTCACGGGAAACGACAAGGGTCTATATGCCACGATGAAAAGGTGGCGTATAGACCCTTGATTATATGGTGATATTCGTAATCTACATCTCCGCTTTCAACAGCTTTATCTCCTCTGCCGTCAGCCCCGTCATATCCATGATAGACGCTTCATCCATACCCTTTGCCAGCATCTTCCTGGCAATTTCAAGGCTTCGCTGGGACATGCCTTCTTCTATGCCTTCAGCTCTGCCTTTTTCCATGCCTTTCGCCATGCCTATTTCCATGCCTTTCGCCATGCCTATTTCTATACCTTCACGCTTAGCAGTGTCAACGGAATTCTTGATGTCGCGATATGCCATCTTGCTGGTCTCGTACTCCCTCATCTCCTGCGGAGTGAACTTGGCTATTTCGGCTTCCTCGAAGAGGCGGTCGAAGACTTTATCGCACAGTTCTTTCGGGCGCTGGGTAAGCTTATAGAGGTTCTTCAGTGCATAGAGCCACTTCTCGTAGAGCGTATCCAGTTCTTCCAGGGGTTTGTTGAACTTGGCAATCTCTACATAAATATATTCGAGTTTGTCGTAAAATACTTTGTGGGTAGCTGTGTCGCACAACTGCACATGATGGCGGATTTTCTCCTTGTCGAAGGCGTCCTCGTTCATGCTGAAGTTGAGCAGGGCTACGGTATAGACATGATTGAGTTTGAAATCCCATTCACTTCCCTTAGGTGCCTGTTCGCGAATCGGGAAAGTGGAGTAGAAAAGGGCGCGATCCTTGAAATACGTCTGATAAGCGTTCTGCATTTCTACGATGAACTTCTCGCCGTTTTCGCCTTCGCAATATACATCAAAGATGGCTCTGCGGTCGGTATAGATATCTCCTACGTGCTCTGGGTTCAGATACGATACGTCCTTCACAACCTGTCTGCCATTAAACAAGCTGTTGAGGAAGCAAATGAGCAAATCCTTGTTCATTGCTGTTCCAAAAATTCGCTTGAAACCGAAGTCGGTCAGCAAGCTGATATATCTTTCTTCTACCTGCTTCATAATCATCTGTATTAAAAATCCATGCCGCAAAGTTACGACTTTATTTTCAAACCCGCAAGAGATTTCTGGGAAAAGTTACGGAAAAAGTTAGAGATTGCGTTTTTCATGTAACAGGACAAGGGACTATATGCCAACTCCTTCGGGAAGACGCCGAACTCCTTCTTGAAGCATTTCGAGAAATACTTCGGAGTGTTGAAGCCCACCTGGGTTGCCACGTAGCTTGAGTTTTATGTTGTTTTTTCTTAAAATGTTTGTTTGGCTCAATTAAAATGTGTACTTTTGTCCAATCGATTGGATAAAATGAGTGTAAAACCATCCAAACGATTGGATAAAAATAAAGTAAAACCATCCATTTGATTGGATAAAAGGCGGTAAATATGGATAAATTACTATTGGAAAGAATCATGCTCGACAACCAGAAAGAGGTGGAAGCTCAGCAGGTTATAGCCAGAAATATTTCTTTCGAAGGTTTTGACCGATATGTTCTTGTAGGTATCCGAAGAGCAGGTAAATCTTATTTGCTCTATCAGCAGATGCAAAAACTTCTGAGCGAGGGGCATGGTTGGGACGAGATGCTTTATCTAAATTTTGAGGATGAGCGTTTAGAGGGATTCTCTACCCAGGATTTTAATCTCATATTGGAAGCTCATTTTGAGATGTACAACAAACGTCCTATGCTTTTCTTGGATGAGATTCAGAATATTCCTTCTTGGGAGAAGTTTGCTCGCAGATTGGCTGATAGCAAATACAAGGTTTTCATTACGGGAAGCAACGCCAAGATGCTCAGTTCTGATATTCAGACAACTTTGGGTGGTCGGTATCTTCCTGTTAATGTATATCCTTACAGCTTTGAGGAGTTCTTGGATGTTTGTCAAGTTCCTCATAACAAGTTGAGTCTGATTTCCACAGAGGGCAAGGCGAGGATGATGAATCGTCTGAATGACTATTTCCATCATGGTGGCTTCCCTGAGTGTGCTTTGATGAAAGTCAAGCGTGACTATCTGCTCAGTGTTTATCAAAAGATATATCTAAACGATGTTGTTGCAAGAAATAGCATCACGAATATCTTTGGTCTAAAGGTGATGATCAAGAAGATAGCAGAGAGTGTTAAGCAGCCTATTTCGTTTAGCAGGATAGCCAATATCGTATCAAGTACAGGTACCAAGCTTAGTACCACATCAGCGGTGAAATATATGGAATATATGGAGTCATCTTGGCTTATCACTAAGGTAACCAATATGGCAGCAAAGTTGGCTGATAAGGAGAGCAATGCCAAGTTTTATTTTACTGATAATGGCATCTTGGATTTGTTTTTGATGGATGCAGATACGTCACTTTTGGAAAATCTTGTGGCTTTCAGCTTGATACGTAGATATGGCAGGGAAGATGCTGTGTTCTTTTATAATAAAGGTATAGAGGTTGACTTTTATATTCCTGAAGAAGAACTTGCCATTCAGGTCTCCTATTCCGTCAAAGATGAAGATACTCGAAAGAGAGAAGTGAAAGCATTGCTGGCTATAGAAAATGTGCTAGCATGTAGGCGTCGCTTGATAATTACTTATGATGAGGAAGATGCTTGGCAACTCTCTGCTGAGGGTATAGAGGTTATTCCTGTATGGAAATGGTTATTGAAATGAGTTGTTGTTCCATGGCGCCGACTATGTATTCATGGCAGACATGTGGAATCCGAAGCATTTAAGTGACAGTCGTCATCTCTGGATACCTATTTCCTGGGAAAATGGTATGCCAGTGTTGAAAAAACAATAAAAAATAAGGTCGCTTTGCTCGTTTCTAACTATTTTTGATTATATTTGCAAAATATTTGCAAGAATATCCATCGACTATCGGTATATTTATGCCATCTAATCATGGACATATTTATGCCTTCAAATAAAATAAGAACAAACAAAAGTACAATAAACAACTACAACTATCTATGAATTATATATATAGAACGATCATAATGGTAGTCTTGGCGGTAGTCCCATTCATGGGGGCAGATGCCAAGAAGAAAGTGGCGCAGCAGAGCGACCGCCAATATTGGTGCTCGCTTGCCTATAAGATGGCGCAGCCTGTGCTGGAAAACATGGCTAAGGGCGAGTTGCAGAAGAACATGCAGACTGAGTTCAGTCCTAGCTTCGACAACCGCAACAAGAAGGTGCTCTATATGGAGTGCTTCGGCAGACTGATGGCAGGTGTGGCTCCATGGCTCACCCTTCCGGATGATGCCACAGCCGAGGGCAAGCAGCGCAAGCAGCTGCGTGAGTGGGCCTTGGCTTCCTACAAGAATGCCGTTGACACTCAGAATCCTGACTATCTCTGCTGGGGTATCGGCGGTCAGAACCTGGTTGATGCAGCCTACATCGCCGAGAGTTTCCTCCGTGCATACGATACACTCTGGATGCCTTTGGATGAGGTGACCAAGCAGCGATACCTGAAGGAGTTTGCCAAGCTTCGCCACATTGATCCTCCTTATACCAACTGGCTGCTCTTCTCTTCAACCATTGAGAGCTTCATGGCAAAGGCTGGTGGCGATTTTGATGAATATCGCGTCAATTCTGCCTGCCGCAAGGTAGAGGAGTGGTATGTAGGTGATGGCTGGTATGCGGATGGTCCTTCGTTCGCATTCGATTACTACAGCAGCTATGTGTTCCATCCGATGTATCTGGAAACATTGCAGGCTATGGTGGATGCCAAGGTAAATTCCCGCCTCGACTATCAGAAGTATTATGATAGAGAGTTGAAGCGCTGCCAGAAGTACAGCATCATTCTCGAAAGATTCATCTCTCCAGAGGGTACCTTCCCTGCATTCGGAAGAAGTATTCCTTACCGCATGGCAACCATGCAGCCGCTTGCCTTGATGGCATGGTATCAGAAGTTGCCTAAGGATTTGAGCAACGGACAGGTGCGTGCAGCCCTGACCAAGGTGCTCCATCGCATGTTCGACCAGGAGAACAACTTCAATGAGAAGGGTTATCTTTCTATCGGTTTCTGCGGAAACAGCCAGAAGAACGTAGCCGACTGGTATACCAACAACGGTTCGCTCTACATGACCACGCTTGCCTTCATGCCTCTCGGCCTGCCTGCCGATCATCCATTCTGGACAGATGCAGCACAGCCTTGGACTCAGGTGAAGGCATGGAACAATCAGCAGTTCCCTAAGGATCATCACTGGAAGGACGAGATAGTTACCAAGGACAAGTGGTAATTTTTTTAGTTAAGAGTTTTTAGTTAAGAGTTTATAGGTTATCATGCGCAAGATATTGATGATGTTGGCAGCTGCAGCCCTGGCTTTGCCTCTGAGTGCAGCGCAGCCAGCCAAGAAGACCGCCAAGGTCAAGAAACAGAATAAGAAGGAAGTGAAGGCTTCCAAAAAGTGGGACCACGAACAGGTGGTAGCACTCATCACAAAGGTGAATAACTACTGGCAGGCCAACAACAAGCCTGAGGTGCGTGCCTTCTGGGATAATGCCGCTTATCATACCGGCAACATGGAGGTATATAAGATGCTGAAGGACCAGAAGATGCTGGATTACACCATCCGTTGGGCTGAGCATAATGACTGGACGGGTGCTACAGAGGCTAATCCAGCCAAGTGGAAGTACAAGCCATACGGCGAGGGCAAGCAGCACGTACTCTTCGGCGACTGGCAGATCTGCTTCCAGACCTACATCGACCTCTATAACATCGAGGCTGCCAAGGGCAATGCCGCTGCATCAGAATACATGGTGAAGCGTGCCAAGGAAGTGATGCACTATGAGGCTTATTCTCAGCCAACAGACTACTGGTGGTGGAGCGATGCCCTCTACATGGTGATGCCAGTGATGACCAAGATGTATAAGCTGACCGGTGATACCAAGTATCTCGACAAGCTTTACGACAACCTCCTCACCACCGACGAGATTATGCTCGACAAGGAGACCAATCTCTACTTCCGTGATGGCAAGTACGTTTATCCAAAGCACAAGAGTGCCAATGGAAAGAAAGACTTCTGGGCACGTGGTGATGGCTGGGTTCTCGCAGGCTTGGCAAAGGTGCTGCAGGATATGCCGAAAGACTACAAGCACTATCAGTTCTTCGCAGATAAGTTCCAGAAGTTGGCGAAGGCTGTGGCTGAGATTCAGCAGCCAGAGGGCTACTGGACCCGTTCGATGATGGATCCTGAACATGCACCAGGACCGGAGACCAGCGGTACAGCCTTCTTCACCTACGGTATGCTTTGGGGCGTAAACAATGGTTATCTCAACAAGAAAGAATATAAGAAGGTGATAGACCGAGCATGGACTTACCTGACAGAGACAGCCGTTCAGGCAGATGGCAAGGTGGGCTATGTGCAGCCTATCGGCGAGCGAGCTATCCCAGGACAGACCGTGGATGCCAATTCACAGGCAAACTTCGGTGTGGGAGCCATGCTTCTCACCGCATGTGAATATGACAAATATTTAAATTCAAAATAAAGAGAAATGAATAAAAGACTGTTCGTAACATTGAGTATGGCAGGCTTGGCAATGGTGGCTTTTGGTGCTAAGAAACCGAAGGCCGCCATTAAGCCGTTAAATAAGACGGTAGCCATCCAGCAGCCTACTTTCACAGAGTGGCACGACCTTCAAGTGAATGAAATCAATCGTTTGCCTTTGCACACCTTGCATTTCGCTTACGATCCTAACGATTTCCCTGGAACGGGTGCCGAGTATCTTGACAAGAAGCAGAGTATGAACTACATGTCGCTCGACGGCACATGGAAGTTCAACTGGGTAGCCAACGCTGATCAGCGTCCTACCGACTTCTACAAGACAGACCTTGATGATTCAAAGTGGAAGAACATCCAGATGCCAGGCAACTGGGAGATGTTGGGCTATGGTCAGCCTGAGTATGTGAACGTGGGCTTCGCTTGGCGTGGTCACTTCAACCAGCAGCCACCTGCTGTTCCTACCAAGGACAACCATGTAGGTTCCTATCGTCGTGAAATCAATATCCCAGCCAACTGGGATGGAAAGCGCGTCATCGCTCACTTCGGTAGTGTAACTTCCAATATCTATCTTTATGTAAACGGACAGTTTGCCGGTTATGCTGAGGATAGCAAGGTAGCCGCAGAGTTTGATATCACTCCATTCCTGAAGAAGGGCAAGAACCTCATCGCCTTCCAGTCTTTCCGCTGGTGCGATGGTTCCTGGTGTGAGGATCAGGACTTCTGGCGACTGAGCGGTCCGGCTCGTGAGAACTATCTCTATGCCCGCTCTAAGGATCATCGTCTGCTTGATGTTCGTGTGGAGACTGAGCTGAAGAACAACTATAAGGATGGTGCACTCAACATCACAGCGAAGTTGCAGGGCAACACCTTGGCTTATTTCGGTCTTTACGACCCTGATGGCAAGGAGGTTATCGTAACCGGTACCGATAACGTAAGAAATGGTGTGGCTAAGTATCAGCTCCGTGTGAAGAACGTTCGCAAGTGGAGTGCTGAGACTCCTAACCTCTATACCCTGGTTGTATCTCCTATCCAGAATGGCGGCATGTATTCACCTTACGAGATTATCCAGGTAAAGGTGGGCTTCCGCAAGGTGGAAATCAAGAACAAGCAGCTTTTGGTAAACGGTCAGCCTGTTCTCCTGAAGGGTGCCAACCGTCATGAGATTGACCCTGATGCCGGTTACAACGTAAGCGAGAAGCGCATGATTCAGGACATCATGATGATGAAGCGCCTGAACATCAATGCCGTTCGTACCTGCCACTATCCTGATGATCCACGCTGGTATGACCTCTGCGACAAGTATGGTCTCTATGTGGTTGCTGAGGCTAACCAGGAGAGCCATGGTTTCCAGTATGGCGACGATGCTGCTGCCAAGAAGCCTGAATTTGCCAAGCAGATTATGGAGCGCAACCAGCATAATGTGTCTATGTTCTACAACCATCCTTCTATCATTACATGGAGTTTGGGTAACGAGACCGTGATGGGCGACAACTTCATCCAGGCTTACAAGTGGATTAAGAGCCAGGACAAGACCCGTCCTGTGCAGTATGAGCAGGCTCGCCGTGGCGAGGGTACCGATATCTTCTGCCCAATGTATTATCCTGTAAGCGCCTGCGAGAAGTATGCCAAGGATCCTAACAGTCCGATGCCGCTCATCCAGTGTGAATACAACCACACCATGGGTAACTCTGGCGGTAACCTGAGCGATTATTGGAATCTGATTCGCAAGTATCCTATCCTCCAGGGTGGTTTCGACTGGGATTTCGTTGACCAGGCATTGCACCGCAAGATTGTGAAGCCAATGAGCATCCTGCCTTACAAGATGAACAACGAGGAGCTCCGCAAGATAGAATATTGCTACGGTGGTGACTACAATAAGTATGATCCTAGTGATAATAACTTCAACTGTAATGGTATCATCGGTCCAGACCGTCAGCTGAACCCTCATGCTTATGAGGTGGCTTATCAGTATCAGAATATCTGGGCTAAGATGGTGAATGCTGAGGCAGGACAGGTGAGCGTATACAATGAGAACTTCTTCCGCGATTTGAGCAACTATGCCTTGGCATGGAGCCTGGAAGAGGATGGCGTAGAGACTCAGAATGGTACCATCGCCGACCTCGATGTTCCTGCACAGCAGACCAGAACCTTCACCATCCCTTACGATAGAAGTAAGATTACCGGTAAGGAGGTATTCCTCAACATCGATTTCCGATTGAAGAATGCTGAGCCGCTGTTGACAGCCGGTCAGGTGGTAGCTTATGCACAGTTGCCAGTGGTTACCAAGCAGGCTTGCGAGGGTGACTGCAGCAAGATGCTGGCTGAGGGCCATGGCAAGAAGAAGATGAAACTTGCTGCCAAGAAGGACAATGTGGTAGCAGTTACCACACCAAACCTCACCTTCAAGCTCGACCGTTCTACCGGTCTCATCTCTGAGTATGCTTACAACGGCAAGTCAATGCTCGGCGAGGGTGGTACCTTGAAGCCAAACTTCTGGCGTGCTCCTACCGACAACGATATGGGTGCAGGCCTTCAGAAGAAGTTCAAGGTATGGAAGAACCCTCAGATGAACTTGAAGAATATCGACGTGAAGAAAGATAAGAAGACCAACACCGTAACCATCGTCACATCATTCGATATGCCAGAGGTTCAGGGACAGATGGACATCACTTACCTTGTATTTGCCAATACAGGTGCAGTGAAGGTAACTGAAGACTTCAAGGCAACAGAAAGTGCCAAGGTGAGCGATATGTTCCGCTTCGGTATGCTGCTGCAGATGCCATACAGCATGGAGAAGAGCACCTACTACGGTCGTGGACCTATCGAGAACTACTCCGACCGCAAGGACTGCATGCGCATCGCCATCTACAATGATGATGCCGACAACCAGTACTTCCCATACATCCGTCCACAGGAGAGTGGAACCAAGAGCGACATCCGCTGGTGGAAGCAGACCGATGCCACAGGCTTGGGCTTGCAGGTAAAGAGCTGCGCACCATTCTATGCGAGCGCCCTCCACTTCGATACCGAGGAACTTGACGACGGCGACGAGAAGGAACAGCGTCACAGCTTCGACCTGAAGAAGTCTAAGTACACCAATCTCTTCCTCGATGCAGCCCACATGGGTGTAGGCGGTGAGAATTCTTGGGGTGCTTGGCCATTGGAGAAGTATCGTGTTCATTATGGAAACAAGACCTTCAACTTTGTGCTGATTCCTCAGACAAAATAGTAGAAAAACAGGCATTTGGACAAAAGTCCAATATATTTAAACAGAAAATCCACCTCATTTGGGGTGGATTTTTTGTATCTTTGCAACCGTAAATCTATATATGATAAACGAATCAATATAGAAAAGATAAACGAATCAATATAGAAAAAGAATTTCAACCTAAAAAAGACAATAACGAACAATATGAGAAAAGCTAAGTTTTTTGCAGCAGTGTTGATGGCGATGTCTTCTCTCGGAGCTTTCGCACAGCATCAGTTTATGGTTCAGGCCAACAAGCCTGGAGTAGAAATTCAGCCTACCATGTATGGTATCTTCTTTGAGGATATCAACTTCGGTGCCGATGGTGGTCTCTATGCAGAGATGGTGGAGAACCGTTCTTTCGAGTTCCCACAGCGCCTGATGGGATGGAATACATTCGGAAATGTAACCCTCAGCGACGTGAAGCCTGCCTTCGACCGCAATCCTCATTATGTAACTCTCGAGAGCGCTGGTGCTCGTGAGAAGCAGACCGGTTTGGAGAACCGCGGCTTCTTCGGTATGGGTTTGAAGAAGGATATGAAGTACGATTTCTCAGTATATGGCCGTCTTCATCTCATCGATGGCAAACAGGCTAAGATTCGCGTGGAGTTGGTTAACTCTAAGAATGATGTCATTGCCAAGAAGAGCATCACCATTACCAATAATAAATGGCAGAAGCATACCGCTTCGCTGACTTCTCCTCAGACAGATGCCAAGGGTTTGATGCGTGTTTATCTGGAGAAAGGTTCTGAGAGCGTAGATCTCGATCACATCTCTCTTTTCCCATCAGACAACTGGAATGGCCTCCGTGCCGACCTCGTTCAGGATCTTGCTGACTTGAAGCCAGGCATCTTCCGTTTCCCTGGCGGATGTATCGTAGAGGGTACCGACCTCGACACCCGTTATGAGTGGAAGAACAGTGTGGGCAATCCAGAAAACCGTCCTTTGAATGAGAACCGCTGGAGAGATACCTTCCCACATCGCCTTTTCCCTAACTATTATCAGTCATTGGGCTTGGGCTTCTACGAGTACTTCCTCCTTTCTGAGAAGATTGGTGCAGAGCCATTGCCAATTCTTTCTGTAGGTTTGGCTTGCCAGTATCAGAACAGTGATAAGGATCCTAATGCGCATGTAGCAGTTAAGGATTTGCAGAGCTATATCGACGATGCACTCGACCTCATCGAGTTTGCCAATGGTCCAGTCACCTCTAAGTGGGGTAAGCTCCGTGCCGATATGGGTCATCCAGCACCATTCAACCTGAAGCAGATTGGTATCGGTAACGAGCAGTGGGGTCCTATGTATCCAGAGCGTCTGCAGAAGTTCATGGAGCAGATTCATGCCAAGTATCCAAAGATTAAGATCTGCGGTTCATCAGGTCCTTCTGCCGACGGCAAGGATTTCGATTACGGTTGGGAGCAGATGCGCAAATTGGGCGTAGATATGGTTGATGAGCATTACTACAAGAGCCCTGAGTGGTTCCGCAGCAATGCCAGCCGTTACGACAAGTACGACCGCAAGGGTCCTAAGGTATTTGCCGGTGAGTATGCTGCCCATGCCAAGAACGATCCTAACTCATGGGAGGCTGCGCTTTCTGAGGCTGCCTTCATGACAGGTCTTGAGCGCAATGCCGATGTAGTTTATCAGGCTACCTATGCACCTCTCTTCGCTCATGTAGAGGGATGGCAGTGGCGTCCAGACCTCATCTGGTTCGATAATCTGACATCTGTGCGTTCAGCCAACTACTATGTTCAGCAGCTTTACGGCGAGAACAAGGGTACCAACGTGTTGAAGCTTACCGAGAACGGCAAGCCTGTGGCTGGCGAGAAGGGTCTCTATGCCTCTGCTTGTTTCGACAAGGCTACCAAGAGTTACATCGTGAAGATTGCCAACACCTCTAACGAGGCAAAGGAAATCAACGTTACCTTTAATGGTATCAAGAAGTTGAACCCTGGTAAGGTAACCGTTCTCCATGCCGACAATATCCAGGCAGAGAACAAGATTGACAACAAGAACGTGGTTGTTCCTGTGGTATCAGATGCTCAGGCAAACGGCAATGTCTTGAATGTGAAGATGAAGCCAAACAGCTTCGTGGTATATCGATTCTAATAGATTCGTTCTTTTTATATAAAAGACTGTTTTTAAGCAGACAAATAAAGGTTATTAAGGTACGAGATTTAAAGGATAATGAAGATCCCTTGCAGCAGAAATGTTGCAAGGGATTGTTTTTTTTGATTTTTTTTAATGCCAATGAATGAATAAATAACAAAATATTTGCCCTTTCTACTTTTTTTTATTAAATTTGCACTCGTAAAGAGTTAACTATAAAATAATTGAATAAAAAATAGGAAGTGATATGAGATTAAGAAATCTTATCTTGATGGTTCTTGCTGTGATGTGTACATCCCAGGTGATGGCGCAGAGTAAACGTAATGTGCGTAAGCGCCCTGCTAAACGTACCGTCGTTAATAACACCAAGAAACCAGTTGACAAAACTAAGGACGCAAAGTTGCCTGTAGATTCTCAGGCTGTGGCTCCTGCTGCTCAAACTACGGCTGTTCCGGCTGCAGCAGCACCTGCAGGCTCTACAGCAACACCTGCAGTTGCTCCTGCTGCAACAACTCCAGCAACAACTTCAGCAACAACTCCAGCAACGACACCGGCTGCTCCTGCTACCCCTGCTGCTGGTGAGGCTTCATTGTTGCCACCACCAGCTCCTGCTGTTCCCCAGGACCGTGTGGACACCATCTACTACAATAAGAATTGGAAGGTGATTACCAACAAGGCTTTCGCCAGCTATTATCGCTATGCTCTCTATCCAGCGAACCCAACCATGACTAAGGAGTTCAAGACCTATTATATTGATGGCGCCTTGCAGGGCGAGGGCAGTTTCCTGGAACTCGACAAGAATGATGATGCCAACAGTAAGTTTACCGATACTTACATCTCTTATTACAAGGATGGCAATGTAGAGGAGAAGAAGACCTATGTGGATGGCAAGCTGAACGGTGAATATTCCATCTATTTCAATAATGGCAACATCAACAAGCACTTCCTGATGAGCGAAGGCCGACGTGATGGACTTTCTGCCACTTTCACCGAGGATGGAAAGATCTGTACCCTCACCCCATACGTTTCCGACCAGCCGGATGGCTACTATGTGGTGGTTGACATCGATGGCAACTACTCCAAGTATTCGCTTGCCGACAAGCAGCCAGTGCTTGAAACTCCAAGTCCTTCGGAAATCGTTACGGAGTATAAGAACGGCGTGGCATGGCCTTACTATAATAAGAATGGTCTTATCGTGGGTGCCAGCAACACCATCGTGGAAGACATCGGCGGTTATCGCCAGATTGGTCTGTTCCTCGTAAACAAGAGTATGATTAATCTCGACCTCGACCCTAGTCAGATAGAGATTTATTCCATCAAGAAGGACAAGCGCAAGGAATTCGAGAAGATTTCTGCTCAGGAGTACAATGACAAGATCGAGAAATATGTGCGCCGCACTTCCATGATGCCGGCTGCCCGCAATGGCAATGTGAATGCCAACCTGGGTGCCCAGTTCTCCAACTCTTCCAATACGGTGAAGGATTTCCAGGCCCGCATCTGCCGCATGCGCAAGTTGGATGATGGAACCCGCATGAAGTATGCCGAGAAGGAACCTACTGATTTGGGCTATCTGGAACGTACTACCATCCATCCGGGTGAGGTTGTCTATGGCTATATCTATACCGACGACCGCAAGGGAGTGGATCTCTTCGTAAAGGTGAAGATCAACGGTATCGACTACTTGTTTGAATGGGACGATAGCAAGAAGTAACCAGATATAATCAGATATAACCAGATATAATCAGATACAATCAGACCTAATCAGATGAAAACAAAGAAAATGATAAACCGCTTAATCAAGAGGTGCTCCTGTTTCGTAATGGGAGCACTTCTCGTTGCTGCCTGCCAGCGGCCAGCCGGTTCGGCAGAATCCGACGAGTATCGGGAGGCGTTGCGGAAGGTGGATGATTCCATTGCAGCCCAGTCGCCTCTGGCTCGCAAGTTTGTAGAACAGGGCTTGAAGGAGGCTGAGGACAGCTTTGCCTTTTATGAGTATTATTCCCGAATGGGCAAGTACTTCTGCCTGTCGTCAACACCCGATTCCATGGTTCCTTATATAGATAAGGTAATCCAGTTTGCCAAGCAGCAGCCCGAGTCGCCTCGCCGCAACAGTCTGCTTGCCTTTGCCTACAACACGCAGGCTGCCAACTACCACAACTTCCATAAGAAAGGAGATGAGGCGCTGGCACTCTATCTGGAAACCTATCGCCTGTCGCTGGCCAGCGATACCAAGGACCAGTCGCCTATGATATGTGCCAATGTGGGAGATGCCTATATTGCCCAGAACCAGTTGCCCGAGGCTGCCCAGTGGTATCGCCGTTCGCTGTTTCTGGTTGACTCGCTCAATTTGCCTAAGAAAGAAAATATCACCCTCTATCTGGGATTGGCTACCATCTACTTGCAACTCAACGATTTTGATACGTCGCTTCAGTATTATCAGCAGACGGAGAAGTATTTCAATCAGATGTCTGTAGCGATGCAAGCCTATTATTTGAACAACTACGGAAATTATTATTATTATTCTAAGGACTACAAGAATTCCCTTCGATTGTTTTTGCGCCTCAAGGATTTGCTGGAAAAGCGTGGCAAGACGGAGACCTTCGATATGTATCTCTGTAAACTCAATATGGCTGATGTCTATCTCAATCTGGACCAGTTGGCTGAGTCGGAGAAATATCTCGATGAGGTAGAGCCTTATATGCGTAAGAATGCAGACGACGTGGCTGTTTACTATTGCCATACCATCCGCATCGGATTGGCTGTGAAGAAGCATGATATGCAGGCTGTTACCCGCATTCTTGATTCCGAGAAGAATATGCCTGTGATGCCTTTTACCATGCGTCAGATCCGCAATCATTATCTCAGATTGTACTATAAGGCCATGGGAGATTACCGCCAGGCATACGAAAACCTGCGTGAAGATATGCAGCAGAACGATTCCCTGGAACACCGCCGCATCAACATGCGGGCATCCGAGGTGATGGAGCGATTCACGCAAGATACCCTCAAGCTGCACCACGACTTGGCGATGGAGCACAAGAATGTGGAACTGCAGGAGGTGAAGATGTTTGCCATCGCTGCTGTTGCTGCCGTCTTGCTGATCATCATGTTCTTCATCATGAAGACGATTCAGAACCGCAGACGCATGGAGACCAATAAGTTGCGTATCATGCAGCTCAGAATGGAGGCTGTGCGCAACCGCATCTCTCCTCATTTCGTCTTCAATGTGCTGAATAACAAGATTGTGCATTCGGGCAATGCCGAGGCGGATGAACTGATGCGCCTGTCTAAACTGATTCGTGCCAACCTCGATATGTCGTGCCGACTGGATGTGAGCCTGGCAGAGGAGTTGGATTTCGTGAAGCAGTATGTGGAGGTAGAAAGACCTCTGGTGGATGGCAACTTCGAGTTCAAGCTTGAGGTGGCTCCGGATATCGACCTCGACAAGGTGCATGTGCCTTCCATGTTCGTGCAGATATTGGTGGAGAATGCCCTGGTTCACGGATTGAGAGGATGGGAAGGCGAAAAGCTGCTGCAGGTAAAGGTGGAACGCAGGCAGAATGGCATGACCTCCATCTCCGTCATCGACAACGGACCGGGTTTCGATATCCGAAGCACAGGTAAGAAGCGGACTGGACTGACGGTGCTCAGTCAGACCATTGCGATGATTAACGAGCGCAACCGCAGCAAGATGACCTTCTCCATGCGTAACCTCAAGGGTGAAGACGGAAAGGTGCTGGGCTGCGAATCCAGTTTCTGTATACCAGACGAGATTAATTTATCTATATAATATAATAAGGTGTAAACTAAGGGGAATATGAAAATAGTTATTGTAGACGATGACAAGCAGGCGGCTTACGACTTGGAGGCTCGCCTGCTGAAGAGTTATAAGCTTGAGGTGGCTGGTGTCGCCTTGAACGGTTTGGACGGATTGGCGCTGGTCAACAAGCATCGTCCTGATGTGTTGTTTCTCGATGTGCAGTTGCCTGATATTTCGGGCTTGGATTTCCTTGACCGTATCGATGATTTTACGGATGGCGACTGTCGTGTCGTGATGTATACGGCATACGACAAGTTTATCCTGCCTGCCTTTCGCAAGAAAGCCTTCGATGTGCTGCTCAAGCCGATAGACAATAAGGACTTGGCACTGATTATGGGTAGACTGGAAGAGGCTGGCATCGAGAGCCTTCCATACTCAGCCCGGGGAGTATCGCTGGATGAAAACGGCCTGAGTATCCCGAATCCGAAGGATGACAAGTTCCTGCTCTATACCAACGGTGCAGACTTCAAGCTGGTTGACAAGCGAGACATCGGTGTATTCAAGTATAATCACGAAGGTCGCTGCTGGGAGGTAGTGGTGGCTGGCGTTCCTGCTCCTGTCCGCCTGAAGCGCAATGTAAAGAGCGAGTCGCTGGCTGGTCTTGACAAGCAGTTTGTGCAGGTCAACCAGAAGTACATCATCAATATGGACTATCTGATAGAGGTGGTCGACAATGTCTGCCATTTCTATCCGCCGTTCGACAACATCGATTATGTAAAGGTGGGCCGCTTCTTCCGCAAGAAGTTTATCGAGCGTTTTTGCAGCCTGTAAATGCGTATTTCCCCCTCGGATACCAACATATTGTATGAAAAAGGGCGGAAAAGTTTGAATTATGCATAAAAAAACGGTCAAGATGGTAGCAGTTAGCCAATTATTTCGTAACTTTGCACCCGCAAACTTATAAAAATAATAAAAGAAGAATGGCTAATTTGAGATTTGAGGTTGTAGCCGAGGCCTTTAAGAAAAGACCTGTAGAGGTGAAGACTCCCAAGGTGCGCCCTTCGGAGTACTTCGCCAAGTATGTATTCAACCGCCAGAAGATGTACAAGTATCTGCCATCTGATGTGTACGAGAAACTCATCGATGTAATAGATAATGGTACTCGTCTGGACCGTTCCATCGCTGATGCCGTGGCTGCCGGCATGAAGCTCTGGGCTGAGGAAAACGGGGTAACGCATTATACGCACTGGTTCCAGCCATTGACCGAGGGCACTGCCGAGAAGCACGATGCCTTTGTGGAGCACGACGGAAAGGGTGGTATGATTGAGGAGTTCTCAGGCAAGCTGCTGGTGCAGCAGGAGCCTGATGCCAGCTCGTTCCCTAATGGTGGTATCCGCAACACCTTCGAGGCTCGTGGCTATTCTGCATGGGATCCTACATCGCCTGTGTTCATCATCGACGATACCCTCTGTATCCCTACCATCTTTATTTCTTATACCGGTGAGGCTTTGGACTACAAGGCTCCATTGCTCCGCTCGCTCCATACCCTGAGTGAGGCGGCTACCGAGGTGTGCCACTATTTCTACCCACAGGTAAAGAAAGTGCAGACCAATCTCGGTTGGGAGCAGGAGTACTTCCTGGTAGATGAAAGCCTTTACTCGGCACGTCCCGACCTGATGCTCACGGGTCGTACCCTGATGGGACACGACTCAGCAAAGAACCAGCAGATGGACGACCATTATTTCGGAACCATCCCTGAGCGTGTGCAGGCTTTCATGAAGGATCTGGAAATCCAGGCACTCGAACTCGGCATCCCTTGCAAGACCCGCCATAACGAGGTGGCTCCAAACCAGTTTGAGTTGGCGCCTATCTATGAGGAGTGCAATCTTGCCGTAGACCACAACATGCTCCTCATGAGTTTGATGAAGCGTGTGGCACATAAGCATGGTTTCCGTGTTCTCTTGCACGAGAAGCCATTCGCCGGCGTCAACGGTTCGGGTAAGCACAACAACTGGAGCCTCTGCACCGATACTGGTGTACTGCTGCATGCAGCAGGCAAGACTCCGGAGGATAACCTTCGCTTCGTAGTCTTCATCGTAGAGACCCTGATGGGTGTTTACAAGCACAACGGACTCTTGAAGGCATCTATTATGAGTGCTACCAATGCGCATCGTCTGGGAGCCAATGAGGCACCTCCAGCCATCATCTCTTCATTCCTGGGCAAGCAGCTCACCGATTTGCTCGACCATATCGAGAAGGCTGATAAGGAAGAACTCTTTGCCCTTGCCGGCAAGAAGGGTATGGAGCTGGATATCCCTGAGATTCCTGAGCTGATGATTGATAACACCGACCGCAACCGTACCTCTCCATTCGCCTTCACCGGCAACCGTTTCGAGTTCCGTGCCGTAGGTTCAGAGGCCAACTGCGCATCTTCTCTCATCGTATTGAATGCCGCCGTAGCTGAGGCGCTCGAAGACTTCAAGACCCGTGTTGATGCTTTGATAGCAAAGGGCGAGGATCAGACATCGGCTATCATAGATATTGTACGCGAGGATATCAAGACCTGCAAGCCTATCCGCTTCGATGGCAACGGCTATTCTGATGAGTGGAAGGAAGAGGCCCAGAAGCGTGGTTTGGATTGCGAGGCATCCTGCCCAGTGGTCTTCGACCGTTATCTGGACAAGGAGAGCATCGAGATGTTTGCCAAGACCAATGTGATGAGCGAGAGCGAGCTGAAGGCGCGCAACGAGGTGAAGTGGGAGACCTATACCAAGAAGATTCAGATTGAGGCTCGTGTGATGGGCGACCTGACCATGAACCACATCATCCCTGTGGCTACCCACTATCAGAGCCGTCTGGCGAAAAACGTAGAGGGCATGATCCACATTTTTGGTGGCGAGGAAGGCAAGAAGCTGACAGCCCGCAACGTGAAGATTATCCGTGAGATTGCCGAGCGCACCGAGTCGATAGAGCGTGGTGTAGAGGCTTTGGTAGATGCCCGCAAGGTGGCGAACAAGATAGAGAGCGAGCGAGAGAAGGCAGTAGCATATCATGACACGGTAGCTCCGAAGATGGAGGAAATCCGCTATCAGATAGACAAGCTCGAGCTTCTCGTAGCCGATGAGCTTTGGACCTTGCCAAAGTATCGTGAGCTGCTGTTCATCAGATAATATTTCCTGGATTAGGAATTGAGATAATAAAAAAAGAGTGCATTGTTTGTTACAGTGCACTCTTTTTTATATCTCATCTGTTTTTTTCTTTGTTTCTGATTACTTTCTCAAAAATAATGCTTATATTTGCAGTTGTATTTATAAATACTCTATGGTTATGATGGAAAATAAATCTAAGATATTGCAGCCAAATGGAATCAAAGAGATACCCTATGGGGTATCTGATTTCACCGTCATGAGGGATGAAAACCTTTATTATGTAGATAAGTCGATGTACATACCTACATTGGAGAATGAAGGACGTTTCTTGTTCTTCATTCGACCTCGTCGTTTTGGAAAAAGCCTGTTTATCAGTATGCTCAAGTCTTATTATGACTGCAATACAACTCCAGAGCAATTCAATAGATGGTTTGGAGATTTGTGGATAGGACAGCATCCTACCCGTTGGCAAGGTAAGTATCAGATACTTCACCTTGATTTTTCGAGTGTTGGTGGAAAAATAGAGGATGTCGAAGTAGAGTTCGACCGGTATTGCCGTGTAAAGTTTGATAGCTTTGTGGATATCTATCGCGATCATTATTCACCGGAGTTCATTCAGAAGGTGTATGAGGCACCGAATGCCAACACGAAACTTATCTTAATCAATGACGAATCTCAGAAGTTGGGACTCCAGAATTATCTGATCATTGATGAATATGATAACTTTACGAATACGATTCTCAATGAGAAGGGAGAAGATGTGTATCATGCCATCACCCATGCCGATGGATTTTATCGTGATGTATTCAAGAAGTTTAAGGGTACGTTTACCCGTATTTTCATGACGGGTGTAAGTCCGGTGACTCTTGATGATGTGACTAGTGGCTTTAATATTGGCTGGCACATCTCTACCAAGAAGGCTTTCAATCAAATGCTTGGCTTTTCTCAGGAAGATGTACGTAAGATGTTCACCTATTTTAAGAGTATGGGCAAGTTGCCTGCCGATTGCGACATTGAGTGGATGATTAATGATATGAAGCCCTGGTATGATAACTATTGTTTTGCCGAGGGGGCTTTGAATACACAAAGCAAGGTATTCAATTGCGACATGGTGGTTTATTATCTTCGTAATTATATAACCGAGGGAAAGGCGCCCAAGGAAATGATTGATCGTAACACTAGGACCGACTATAGCAAGATGAAGAAACTCATTCAGCTTGACAAGCTTGATGGCAATCGCAAGAGTATCATTAAGACGATAGCCGAAACGGGTGAAATCGTAGCTCACTTAGAGGAGAGTTTTTCAGCCTACCAGTTGACGGACCCGAATATATTTCCAAGTCTGTTGTTCTATTATGGCATGCTGACAATTAAGGGCACTCGTGGCGACCGAATGGTCTTAGGGATTCCTAACAATAATGTTCGCAAGCAGTATTATGATTATCTCAAGGAGATGTTTGAGGAGAAGGTTCCTATCGATACGTCTAAACTCGATGATTGTTTTTACGACATGGCCTATGAAGGCAAATGGCAAGAAGGACTGACGTTCCTTGCAGAGTCTTATGCTAAGGTTTCTTCAGTGCGTGATGGTATAGAAGGGGAGAGGAATATACAAGGCTTCTTCATGGCATATCTGAATCTTTGCAATTACTATATTACAGCACCTGAGTTAGAGTTGAATCATGGTTTTTGCGATTTCTTCTTATTGCCTAATTTGGCTCATTATGCAGTAAAGCATAGTTACATCATAGAACTGAAGGTGTTGCCAAAGAAGGATTTCTCTGCTCTTTGTGAAGATAGAAAAACAACGAAGGCTGAGGCTCAATGGAATGAAGCCGTTGTTCAGATTCATCGCTATGCTGAAGCTCCTAGAGTTAAGGCATTGCGTCAGGATACCATACTCCATAAAATTGTAATGCAATTTGAAGGTTGGGAATTGAAGAGAATAGAAGAGGTAGAGTAAGAGTACGGAAGATAGAAATGATTCAAGTGTGGAAAATGTGGAGAATTACACAAAAGAGGTATCAAAAATGTGTAAATTTTGCGTTGATTTCGTGTAGTGTGAAGTAGAATGGTATCTATAAAAAATAAGCTCCCTCGGCTAGGAAATGCCAAGGGAGCTTTATCATTTTATGACTTCATACTGCTTCGTATGACTTCATATAGTTCATTTTATGATTTCATATTACTTCATACAACTTCATATTACTTCACAATAACCTTGATGGTCTGGCCATTTGAAAGCTTCACGAGGTTGATACCCTTTGTTGGAGCATTCAACTTCTGGCCATCGATGGTGTAACGACCTACCTCTTTCACCTCGTTCCAGTTGATGACGTTAGAAATGCCGGTAAGGTCACTGTCGCCAACTGCTACCATGTTAGTGTTATCTACCCAAAGATCGTTCATGGCAGATGCAAGAGCGGTCTTGCCATCCTTCTCTGTCTCTTTCATAGGACGGCTTACGAACGCAATGATATGCATGTTCTGGCTCTTCCAAGCATCATCAAGCTCTACCTCATAGTCGTTCTCGTAACTGTTGCCGTTGGTCTGGAGAGCATCACCGAGTGTGCCGGTCACAATCTTGCGCAATACATGGTTGTGGGTGGTAGGCTTTGCCATGGTACCACCGGTGTTCTGCTTGCCTTTTACCTTATCCTCGGTGAGGTAGATGGTGAGGCGTGCATCGTCTCCAATCAGCTGCTGGTATTGGTTGATGAGCTTACCCATTACCTTGATGCTCAACTTGCCTGTTGCGTCATCAAGCTTAGAATCGATACCTACGGTAGAGAATGATGGATAATATGCTGCAGACTCGTTGATGATTGTATTGAGCATGCTAACAACATTGTCCTGGTCGCTTGCTTTCTGAGCAGCCATGTTCACTGTCAATGCCTTGTCGTAATTGATCACGTCATTGTCGTAGAAGTATCTGTTAAAGGCACCGGAACCATCTGATGGAGTAGAGTAGTTGGCCAACTTGTTAGCCTCTGGCACAGTGAATACATCTGATAATGTTTCTACAGATCCATCTTCGTTTACTTGCTGACGTTCTCCGTGGATAGAAACGATGGCAAGGTCGTCGTCTTCACGAGCCTTGGCTGTCTTGGTGAGTACCTGGTCTGCAAAGTAGGTGTATTTTGACATCTGGCATGCGTAGAACTCTACCAGGTTCTTGGTGCGGTCGAAATTCTCCTTATAGACCTTGAAGTTGGTTGTCAATGTATCATTTTTCAATTCACCCTCTGGAGCCTTACCCTCAATTTCTACTGGGTAGATGGTAACCTTGTGGTCACCGGTGGTCCAGGCATCATCTACTTTAAGACGTACAGGGATGTTTGTATAATCTGCGTCAGTGATTTCCTTGTACTGATCAGCAGCTACGTTGTCCTTGCTATAGGTGAAAGAGCCGATTCGCTTGCCGTCCATTTCCAGGGCGAACTTGGCATTTGTAATGTTGTCGCGACCTTCATTGTGGCATGTGAACGCCAATACCTGCTTATCGCCCTTCTTTGCAAATGGAACCGCAGCAATCTTGTCCATTACCAAATCGTGGAGAATGAAAGTACCATCCTCTTTTTCGATGATAAGCTGAATCATCAGGTTAGAACCATCGTATCCGGCAGAGATAGGCTCCCACTGCCATTTGGTTTCATCGCGGCCATCTTCATAGATGTCACCAAAGGCGAGGAATCCATAAGGACCTACGTATGTACCAGAAGAGCCAATTGGCTTTTCTGACTCAACCTGCTCTGGTGTGTAATTGTAAAATGGCAACAACGCATAGAAATCCTTGGTATCGATGGTATATGGTTCATCAAACCAAACGTAGTTCCAATGCAATTGTGTGGTAGCAATCTCCTTCTCTGCAATGGCGTTGGTAACATTTCCCTTCTCGTCAATCTTGCAGATGGTAACCTTACTGTTGCCGATAGGTGCTGTCAGGAAGAAGCGGGCACCTGCAATCTTGCAGCCCTCATACTTCTTGAAGGCATCATTGTAGAAGATGGTACCCAGAGACAAAGTACCTTTGGCACCCTTCATGCCTGATGGCCATACATAGCTCTCGTCGTAGCTATAGTTGATATAGCGCTGGTTTGCTTCCAATTCTCCGGCACGGGTTGCTATCTTCTTGGCTGCCTTCTGTGGAGTGGCAGTCTCTACCCATGTCTTGGCTGTTGCCTCCTTGTTGATGCGCTTCATGCTCTGAGCGTTGGCAGACATTGTCATCAAGACAAGTGCTGCTGACATCAAGTAAATATTTCTCATTGTCTTGTTCTATTTATATTTTTATATTTATGATTCTAAAGGATATATCTGTTTACTTTTTATATATCTTTTTTACTGTACCATCTGTGAACTTCACGATGTTGAGTCCTGAGAATGGTACGTCAGACTGAACGCCCTGGGCATTGTAATATGCCTTAACCTCCTTGTTGCCCAACTCGATATTGCTGATGCCGGAAGTTGCGCCTTCTGATACGTATACTTCATCGATGAAGAATGCATCTGATGCGAAGGTAATCTTCACTCTGCCGTTGGCTGTAATCTTGGTTGTACATTCTGTCCACTGGTTTGGCATCAGGTTGAATGTGCCGTTTTCTATAGTTCCGTTGCTCACGGTTACGGTCATAGTCTTGTTTGACTCAGCGTAAGGAGCTGCCTTGAATGTAAGAGTTACATCGCCGTTGATCTTGATCTCAGGAGAGGTGAAGGTGATGTTGGTGGCATTTCGTTTACCTACACGGGCACACTGGAAACCTCCCTTGAAGGTCTGTACATTAGATGTCCAGCCGTTCTTGTCTGATGCGAATGCACCATTGGCAAACTGGTTAGGGTTGCCGCTTGTATAGAAGCCCTTACCGTCGTTACCACCTGTACCCAGACACTTGTCAAATGTTTCCTGGAAGATATAATTCTCTTCTGATGCAGTCTTGTTCAGGTTCTGGAAAGTGAAAGATGCCGTACCGTCTGCAGCGATAGCCATATCTGAAAGGATGATGTTCATCAACTTGGTGCCATCGGTGTTCAGATTGTAAGATGTGCAGGCAGGAGTGGTATTGTTTGCCAGGCGGTTCTTGTTGCCGTAAGGCCATGCATCATACTCCTCTGTCTTTTCGCTCTTCACGTTGTCGGCAGGAACGAAGGTCATACGCTCATGGTCGTTGACACCAGCCATCATGGAGTTTGGAATGTTGTAATTCCATGCCTTCAGGTTGTAGTCGATGTGGTTGATCATGATACCTGAACCAGCCAGGGCTGCATCCCAACCCTTCTTCTGACGGTTCTCTATCAGATAGTACTCATCGGCATGGTTTGGATTTCTGAAGATGTAGGCATCACCGCCATCAGCCAGAGGCTTGATTCCTGATACTGATGTGTTCTCCTTCAGTTCGATTGGAGAAATCCAGCCGGCGGCATACTTCTCGTAGGCGGTGTAGCCGGCAGGAGTAAAGCCGTTGTCATTGTAGTTACCCTGGCACATCAAGTCCCAGGTACCCATACCATACAGGCCGGTATAGTTCACATCGTATGCATCCGGATAGCCCAGGCAGTGAGAGAACTCGTGGCAGATGGTACCGATGCCATCCACTTCGTTAGATACAGAAAGCTCGTTGGAGCAGGCATAATCCACTACGTTCTTCTTGCCGCAGGCAACAGGAGAAACCATTCTACCCTTGTGTGGCCAGATGGTGTCATCGCCACCGCCTGTAGCTTCGCCACGACCGGCATAGACTACGAATACCATCTCTACCTGTCCGTCGCCGTCCCAATCGTATGGGGCGAAGTCGATACCTTCAGCCACGGCGTTGCCCAGACAGCCTGAAATCATCGCCTGAACGTTCACGTCCTGTGCATCGCCATCGTTCTTGCCATAGTAAGCAGATTCACCAAGGGTGTAAGGACCCACAACGTCGAAATCCATCTCAAACTTGCCGTTGCTCTGCGCCTTGAAGTAATCAGCCACGCTACCCTTGAACTTACCCTCGCTGAAACCTGGCTCGTTGGCCACGCGGTTGTAGAAAGCCTTAGGGTCATCCATAGTGAACTTCTTGTCGGAGAACTGAGCCAGCAGGATGAGACACTTCTTCTTGCCGGTGTAAGAAACACCTCTTGTGATGCTGGTGCTGCCATTAGCGTTACCGGAAAGGAGGTTCTTCTTGATGATGTTCTCAGGACAAGCCTGCTGGCGCATCACTCTGCTGCGCTCCTGAAGCTGGGCCATGTTGGCTGGCTTCAAGCCATCTGAGGTGTCGTAAGAATAGCGGTTGCCTGCCTTGTCTTCCCAAAAGTGCAGGAACTCATCGCCACACAACTGAACTTGGACTGCCTGTCCGTTCTTGAGTGTAAAGGTCTTCCAAATGCCTCGTTTGGCTGGTACTGCATGGATAGCAGAAACCGCCAGCAACATAGACATGAGGACTAACAGTTTTTTCTTCATAAAACGTTTTATTAAAGTTGTCTTATAACTAATTTCTTTATCCGTTGACAAAGTTAAGCATAAAAATTGAGATTCAGCAGATTAGCTTACATTTTTTAAGCTACATTTGCTTTTCAAAATGTTCTTTTCCCCTCATCCTTTCAATTTGTAAGTTCGGAGGGATGAAATCTGCAAAAAAAGAGAGATAACCCAATGCTTCCATGTGTTATCTCTCTCTTTAATATATCAACTTAATGCTTTCACTTTATTTCACCTTTGTGAGCTTGATCTTCGTTACGCTGAAGAACTCATAGCCGGTGAAGGTTCCACCAGGGGTATAGATACCACCGAACAATACCTGGTCTTGGTCGAAGACAATCTCCTTGCAGTCCTCGCTCCATGTACCCTTGATAGGGGTTGAGGTGAGTTGACCATTTGACAGGTTGTGCAGCATGATGTTACCCATGAAGCCCAGATCCTTGGTGAAGTCGTAACCCTCGATGAAGTTATACTTGCCCAGGTTGTCGAATGCCACATAGCCCTGCTTGGTATCTTCGTCATAGTGGAATGACAGACGTGCAGAAGAAGAGCTTACAGCCATACCTGTGAGATACAGTGTATTGTTGTAGTCGCCATCTGAATCGTCGCTAGCACCGATGATCTTCACTACACTCTCCATTGGTGCACCCTGGCGGCTTACACCAGTGAGCTTCCACTTACCCTGAAGCTTCTCGTAAATCTGAGAGTCATTATCTTTCAGTGAAACCTGGGTTGTTGCATTGCCAATCTTGGCACCCTTGGCTTCTACGATGGTAATCTCGAAGGTGCGGTCGGCGTTGATTTCATCATTATCTACAGGCTCTACCTCTACATAGCCGATGCTGTCTGAAATGCTGATGGTCTTGTCTGTAATATAATAATGTACGTCTTCCTTGGCAGGGTTGCTGCCCACTTCCTTCACAGCGAGGGTAACATACACATTACCGTTGGTCTTGCCCTTTACCTCGATAGGCACATTGGTCAAGCCCATATTCTCCTTGATGACCATGGTAGGATTCTTCATGCTTACTGTTACGTCAGCAGCAGAGTTCCATGAATCATCGTCGCTAGAGCAGGCACCGAAGAAGGTGACCACAGCCAGCAACATTAATAATTTGATGTATTTCATATTCAAATGAATTCTTGTTGATTACTACATTATTATATTAATAGCCTGGGTTCTGCTGACCAGCCAAGTGAGGGTTGGCATCCATCTCTGCCTTAGGGATAGGCCAGGTGAGGCGGTAGTCGTTTGCTGTATACTTCAATGCTCTGCCCTGCTTCACGATGATGTCGTTCAGATTCTCGTTTTCGTCGTGGTTAGGCTCGCGCTGGAAGCCCTCGCCGTAACGGCGGATGTCGCTCATGCGCATACCCTCGCCGATGAACTCACGCTCACGCTCTTCTTTTATTTCCTTGAGGAGAGTCTTCTGCTCAGAATAGTTCTCTGTTACATAATCCACGATGCGGTTGCTGCGCAGAATGTTGAGATACTTGTTTGCTTCTTCCTTGTGGTCCTGGCGAGCTTCTGCCTCGGCTACGATGAGATACATCTCTGAGAGGCGGAATGGCTTGCTCATGTTCATGAGGTTGTTGTTGCTGCCTGTGCGGAGGTCTGAGTTTCCTGGGAACTTGTTGAAAGCTATCGCCTCGTAGCTGTTACCCTCTACCTGCAGGTTGTCATACTGCTTCAGGAATACATCGGCACGAACATCACCCTCGAACTTCTCCCAAAAGAGGTTTAAGACGGCAGCTGTTGGAATGTAGTCTGCCTTGGTCTCCGACTCACTTACGTAGTATGCGCCGTTAGAGCTGCCCAACTCCTGTGCAGTCATCAGAGGGCGGAAGATGATTTCTGTACCCTCGTCCTTGGTCCAGAGCTTGGCATAGTCGTCGATGGTGGTCAGTCTGTACTTGCCGCTGTTGATGACAGCCTTTGCATATTTAGCCGCATTAGCCCAGTCGCCCTTAACCAAGGCAACGCGAGCCTGGAGAGCCTGTACGGTCTGTGAATGGATATAAGCCAGAGGCTGAGCCTCTTCCTTGGCAACCTTTACACCCGATTTCTCGTATGCTACCAAACCATCGTATGCCTTCTGCATATCTTCCTCAATCAGAGCGAAGGTCTCTGTCAGGGTAGAACGGCTAGGGTAGTCGTTGAGATTACCTGTTGGCTTATAGACTGTGGTCAAAGGCAGACCGCTTGCTGCCTTGGTTGGATCACACTGTGTATATGACTGGCAGAAATGGTCTGCCAACCAGAAATACATGTAGGCACGAACGAAGTGTGCTTCGGCATCATAGTGAGCGAAGGCAATCTTGTCCTTATCGCTGAAGGCATCGCTTGCCTGCATGTTGGCTGCACGCTCCATGATGGCATTGGCTGTGGCAATCATGGAATAGCTGCCGCCCCACATGTTGGAAACGTCACCGTCGGTGATGGTAATCAAACCGTTTGAGAACTGACCGAGACGGTTACCGTTGCTGATCAGTCCGTGGAACTCGTCCATCTGTACATCTGACAGGTAAAGCCAAGAGCCAGATGTCACCACACGCAGGTTGGTGTACATTGCGTTGCGGAATTGGCGAAGGTCCTGCTCCTTCTCGATGGCTGTTTTGTCATCCAGCGAACCGTATGGAGCCTTGTCCATGCTGCAGGATGTGAACGCCATCGCGCACAGAAGCATCAATGAAAAATATATTTTCTTCATAATTCTTTTCTAGTAATACTTTTTGTTTAGAATGTTAACTCTGCACCAATCACAAACTGGCGGGTGTTTGGATAGTTGAAGTGAACCAGGTTGATGTCTGGCTCTGGATCATATCCGTCGAATGAAGTGATGGTAAAGAGGTTGCGGGCGATACCGAACACCTTGATGTCCTTGATGTAACGGATGGTCTGCATCCAGCTCTTTGGCAACTGATACTGTACGGTCAGTGTCTTCATGCGCAGGAAGGATGCATTGCTCAGCATGTGGTCGTCGACGTAAATATCGTAACCATAAGCTGGGATGTCGGTAACCTGACCTGGAGTGGTCCATACGTTCAGCATGTCTACGCTCTGGTTGTAAGAGGTACCCATGTTGGCATTCTTGATGAAGTAATTGTCGTTGACGAGCATGTACTTGCCCGACTGCCAAGCGAAGTCTGCGATGACGCTGAGGCCCTTCCATGTGAAGTTGGTGCCGAAACCGCCAATCCATGGTGCATAGCGGTTCTTGCCCAGGAACACAGAGTTGTTGGTCTCGTCGTATGTCTTGGTGATGTTGCCGTTCTTGTCGTACCACATAGGCTCACCGGTGCGTGAATCAACACCAGCATAGCGTACCTTGTAGAACTCACCATAGGCATGACCCACCTCCAGTTTCAAACCTGCGCTGGCAAGCTCGTATTCGTCGCGACCTGCAAACAACTTTGTAATCTCGTTCTTGTTGTAGCAGATGTTGGCAGATACACTCCAGCTCATATCCTTGGTCTTGATGAGGTCAACGTTTACGGTTGTCTCGAAACCCTTGTTCACCATGTTACCGATGTTACCCATACCCGAGGCGAAACCTGTGGTCATAGAGTAAGGAATCTCCATCAGCATATCAGATGTCTCGTTGCGGTAGAAGTTGGCATCCACGGTAACGCGGTTGAACAAACCGAAGTTCAAGCCGATGTTCAGCTTGCTCACCTTCTCCCAAGTCAACTTGTCGTTGCTTGCCTGGGTGATATCGATGGAACCTTCGCCATTGTAGTTTTTGCCGGAACCGAAGAGTCCGTAGAAATCGTAAGAACCGGCACCTGAGTCATTACCGGTAGTACCATAGTTGGCGCTCACGGTCAGGTCGTCCAGCCATTTAACACCACGGAGGAAGCTTTCGCGCTTGGCATTCCACTTCAAACCGAGGGAACCGAAGGTACCCCAACGGTGATCTGGAGCAAACTTAGAGCTACCATCGAAACGGAGTGAAGCATATACGAAGTACTTCTCCTTGAAGTTATACTCGGCAGTTCCGAAGAGAGAGTTGGCTACTTCCTCTGAACGGCTGTCAGTCTGAGCTGATGGAGTGATGGTGGTAGCAGTGTTCAGCAACATACGGCGAACGTCGGTCTGACCTGTAGAAGTGATACCGAAGCTACGACCCTTCTGGATGCGGGTCTCCTCACCCAGCAGCAGGTTTACATAATGAGGACCGAAGTTGTGACGGAACTCAGCTGTATGAGTCAATGTGTAAGCGTAGTAGCGGCTGAAGTCAGCTGCTACACCTCCGGTATGAGCATCGATTACCTGACCCATTGGGGTGGTGAACTGCTCGTATGGGAGACTTGCTCTGTCGGCTGTGAGGTCGTAGCCAAACAAAGACTGCAGGGCTGTGAAAGTCAATCCCTCAACAGGAGTCAACTGCTCGTTCAGCGACAGGTTGATGGTTACATTCTTGCGGTCCTGTTTTGTATTGGCTACAGTGAACCAAGGCAGCAGGAACTGAGAGTAGAGGAGTCCGGCAGCGCGGTCGCCCTTCACCAGATTACCAGCCTCGTCGAAGCTATAATAATAAGGTGTATCGTATGGCAACGCCATCTTGGCAGCTACCAATGGGTTGGAAGCGTATGTCTTTTTGCTGTCAGCCCACATGCTGTTCTGGCTGTAGTCCTGAACACCGAAGTTAGAGCTGAAGCCCACCTTGAAGAACTTGTTCAGACGAGAGTTGATGCGGGCTGCCAATGTGCTGCGGCGCATATTGGAATCCTCGATCAAACCATCCTCCTGATGGTGGTTGAATGACACAAAATAGTTCATGGTCTGACCACCGCCCTGCAAGGTAGCGTTGATATCAGAAGTAGGAGCCGAGTTCTTGATCATCTCGTCGCGCCAGTCGGTGCTGATACCATACTTGCTCACCAAGTTGCGGATATTGTCGTTCACAGGCTGTCCGATCATGTCTCGGAACTGGATGTACTGCTGAGAGTTCATCATCTCTTCACCCTTGCTGGTAGCAGAAGAGATACCATACTGTGCCTTTACGGTGAGCTGAACCGACTCGTTGTACTTAGCCTGCTTGGTAGTGATGACAATAACACCGTTGGCTGCACGTGAACCATAGATAGAGGTTGACGCAGCATCCTTCAACACGGTGATGTTGGCAATGTCTGATGGGTTCAATGTGCTGAAGAAGCTAGCAGTGATAGGAGAACCATCGAGGATGAACAGAGGCTGGTTAGAAGAACCGATAGAGTTGACACCACGCAGACGGATCTGTGCAGACTGTGAAGGGTCACCGGCAGATGACAGAACAGACAAACCAGATACCTGACCGGCGAGCGCATCAGTAAAGTTAGGGGTTACGACCGTTTCCAACTTCTTTTCACCGATGTTGGAAATAGCGCCAACTACAGATCCCAACTTCTTGGCAGCACCGTAACCGGTGATGATAACCTGCTCAAGTACATGTGTGTCAGGATCCAAAACAACCTGCATCTTTTCAGATGCCTTTAATTTCTTGGTCACCATGCCGATGTAGCTGAATTCCAGCTCGGCCTTGTTGCTCTCTAAATCAAGAGCGAAGTTACCGTCGATGTCGGTCACTGTACCAGAAGTAGTACCCACAATCTTTACAGATGCACCGATAATCGGTGAACCGTCTTCAGAAGAGGTAACTACACCAGAAACGTGAGTTTGTGCCAGCGCCATTCCCAAATTCAGGAAGACGCAAGCAATAAACATCATGAGTCTTTTTTCCATAGATCTCTTTTTTTCTTTTTATTGTTATTACTTACTATTTTTAACTTTAAAGTGTATTCTACTAATTTTTTTCGTCATTTTTAGCCCCTGATAGAAGGGGTGTCCCTGAAATCGGTGCAAAATTAAGCAAAATTTATCTTTCTTCCAAATGTTTTTGAGAAAATATAAAATAAATGGCTATATTTTCGGATAACTTGACGTTTTGTAAACCCAAAAAGGGTGAAATTTGCTATTTTTTATATTCATTAATGTATTTTTGTTAGTAAATGTTAGTTTTATGCAGTTTTTATGCAAAAATTCTTGTGAGTTTCAATATAAATTATTATCTTTGCCGCCAAAATGGAGGAAGATTAACGCTCATAGGGCGTGATGAGTTACGGATAATAAATTTAAATATCATAATTTTAAAAGTCGAAAGTATGAGAAAAGTTTTACTTTTTGCGACAGCATTGTGCCTTTCTTCAGCAGCAATGGCACAGACATCAATTGAATCTGCTCTCGATGCCCAGAAGGGTGAGAATACCTATAAGGTAGAGAGCAGTGAGGCTAAGAACACTTATTGGAAGTTTACAGCAGACAAGAACTATCTTGCCAAGGTATCTCCATTGTCTGGATCAAGCAATGTTCCTACTGTATTTACATCGGTAGAAGGAACAGATTCTCTCACCCTGGGTGGTGCGGGCTTGAAGTATCCTTCTAAAGCGTATGCCTTGGAAAAGGGTAAGACCTACTACTTCATCATGAACATGACGGGTGAGTCGGGCTTCAACCTTGACTTGTCTGAGATGTCTTCTTATGGCAAGGGTCTCTCTCAGGACAATCCTGCCGAGTTGAAGGTAGGTGAGGAGTTGTTCCTGGGTAATCCGCTGGGTGTTCAGTATGAGAACACTACTGCCTATGTTACCTATACTGCTGAGAAGACTGCGCAGCTTCAGCTCTCTTTCTCAAGCTATGTTGCTGGTGCCACAGTGAATGGTAATCCTGTTTCTGCTGAGTATGACCAGGCTACAGGCGGATATGTACTGAAAGTAAGCGTGGAGCAGGGTAAGACTTATAGCATCGCACTGAATCTTCAGGGTAGTGTCGTTGCAAACTCTAAGCTCGTAGAGGTGAAGGCTGGTTCTCTTGAGATGCCATTCGTTTTGAACGAGGGTGAGAACAAGGTGCCTGCTGAGATGGGCGACTACTACTTTACTTATACTCCTAACAAGACGGGTTATCTGAATATCTCCAGCGATGCTGTGCTGGCTGGTGGTCAGGTGAAGGTATATACCAGCTTGAGCAATATCACCTATCAGCAGGTAGCGGCTTCTTCTGAGTCGGGTACCTATAATGTCCGTGTAGAGATTCCTTATACTGGTTCTACCTATTATATTGTAGTGAACAAGTTGCAGAATTCTGATGCCGAGGATGTCATCAAGGCTGAGATGCAGGAATACCAGCCAGGTGAGACTGTGAATACAGCCTTCGAATTGACTGAACTCCCTGTAGAGAAGACTTTGCCTAGTGCTAAGGGTACCTATTATTATAAGCTCACGGTTCCTGCCAACACAGAGAAGTTTGTTACGGTTGAGACTGATGCCAATCTCGATGCAGCTACTTCTATCCTCTTCTACAACCAGCAGAATGGCGAGTATGGTGCTGCTACTGTAAAGGATGGTTTGCTGAAGACTTACGTTGGTGGCAATACATACGATGTTACTTACATCCTGAAGGTTACAGCCAATGAGGGTAATCCATTGGCATTCAAGGTTTCATATCTGGATGCAGAGAAGGGTTCTCTTCTAACAAACCCAGCTGAAGCTGTAGTGGGTGAAAACGAAATCACCGTAGATGGCACTGAATACTTCAAATATACAGCTACCAAGAATGGTAAGCTCAATGTGGAGGTTGAACCAGGTGTTACTGTCAGCTTCCCTAAAGGTACAGGCATGTATGATGGTGAATACACAGCCATCAACAAGGGTACCGACTTCTTTATCGAGGCTACTGCCGGAACCACTTATCTGATTAAGGTATCTGGTGCAGCCAAGGGTACAACCATGTATCTGGAAGAAAAGGAGTTCGCTGCCGGTGAGTCTCGCACTAACCCTATCGTCATGGAGGATAACGAATATACTTTCACCAAGGCAGGTGCTGCTGACCTCTGGTTGCAGTATAACGTAACTGAGGATGGTGTTCTCGACTTCGCCTGCGACCACGGTTATAATGGTGGCAGCGACCGCATCGAAATCTTCAAGAATGAGGAGCCATACGGAACTACCATGATGGGTACTGAGACCGTAGGTAGTGTTTCAACCACCGTATATAAGGGTAAGGTTATCGTTAGCAAGGGCGATAAGCTCTATATCCACTGCGTTATCGCAGGTAAGGTTACCGGTAGCAAGATCAAGTTTACCAAGCATGAGGCTGAGCCAGGTGAAACTGTAACCAATCCATTGGTACTCACCAAGGGTAAGACCGTGACAATTACAGGTGCTTCCCGCAGTACTCCTGTATGGATGAAGGCTTCACTCCCTGCTGGTACAACCACCTTCCGCCTGAGCAGCTACTTGATGACAGCCCTCTATAACAGTCTGGAGGATGCCAAGAATGGCGCCAATGCCGAGGAGGTAAGAGCCAATTACGTACAGCTGCCTGATGGCTCTTACGTTTATGAGTTTACCAAGGAGATGGCAGCAGCTGGCGATGTTTACTTCCAGTTTGTTGATTCATACGGTGCTACCAACTTCACTTGGATGGATAACGAGGCAACTGGCATCTGGAACATCGAGGCAGCTGGCGACAGCAAGGTATCTATCTTCAAGATGGACGGTACCCAGGTGAACCAGATTTCAGGCAATGGTGTATACATCATCAAGTCGAACGGTAAGACCAAGAAGGTTGTTATCAAGAAGTAATGGGTCATAGGGTGATAAGACAAAACATTATATAATAAAGGTGCAAGTGGGGTGTGAAAACTCCGCCTGCGCCCTTTTTCGTCAAAATATCACCTGCTTTCAACCTGTTATTTCTATCAGGAAAAGAGAAAAGAATTAAGTAATTATTATATTTATACACATTAAAAAACGAGAAAACTATGAGAGGTCTCAAAAGACTGCTTTTGGCTTCCGTCTTGTGTGCGGGATATACCCAGGCCACTTGGGCTATCAAGGCATATCCCCATCCAATCACGATGCGGCAGCCTGACGGCACCACCTTGTTGGTAAGAATACAAGGTGATGAGAATTTCCACTTCGTTACTACCACGGATGGATTTCTCCTGAACAAGGACAAGAAGGGTTATTTCTGTTACGTGGATTACGACAAGAAAACCCAGAAGAAAGTGATGACCAGGCAGAGAGCACACAATGTGGATGCGCGATCTGAAAAGGAGAAGAAACTCCTGGAGTCATTGACCAGTGCGAAAGATGCCACTGCCGACATCTTGAGCAAAACCCCTATCATGAAGAAGGCGCCTAACAAGTTCCTGAGCCGCCGCATCGTTGCTCCCCGCAAGTATGCTGCCGAAACAAGAACCGGAGAGGCTACTGTCAAGGAATCGCAGTATCTGGTGGTCCTGGTTAACTTCCAGGATAGCGTGCTTCGACACACCCAGCAGGACTTCGACCACTGGCTGAACCAGCCTGGCTACAGCGAGAACGGCGGTACGGGTAGTGTGAAGGATTACTACCGCGACAATTCCATGGGTCAGTTTATCCCTAACTTCAAGGTAGTGGGTCCATACACCCTTTCCAAGCCAACAGCTTACTATGGTGGCAACAGCAGCAGTACCAGCGGTACTGATACCAACCCACGCGACATGGTGAAGGAGGCTGTGGAACTCGCCAAGAAGAACAATCCTGATCTGGATTTCCGCCAGTTTGATAACGATGGCGATGGCATCATGGACAACTGCTACGTAATCTATGCCGGATATAGCGAGGCAAGTACTGCCAATGGTGATGACATCTGGCCACACAGCTGGTATCTGGACGATAACACCACCATCGATGGTATCTTGATTCACGACTATTCCTGCTCTGCCGAGCTGGTAGGTATGCCAGGTGCTCCTGTAGTTCCATCTATGGATGGTATCGGAACCTTCACCCATGAGTTCGGTCATGTGCTGGGTCTCAAGGATATGTATGATACCGATGATACCAGCAATGGTAAGGGTATCGACCCAGGTGCCTACAGCCTTTATGCCTCTGGCAGCTACAACAACGATAGCCGTACTCCTCCTTGCCTGATGGCATTCGAGCGTATGCAGATGGGCTGGATGAAGGAAGGCGAGGACATCGTAGAGGTGAAGAACCCTGAGGATGTTACCCTGACTTCTATCGCCGACAACAAGGCGCGCTTCATCAACTGCCAGCCAGACCGTACCCCAGGTACAGGTATGGAATGGTTCATCCTGGAAAACCGTCAGAAGACAGGTTGGGACAAGTATATCCCGGGTCATGGTCTGCTCATCACTCATTACGACTATACCGATGAGATGAAGAAAGACTGGTGGGATATCAACGGACCAAACAACAGCGCCAAGCATCGCTGCATGTATATCGTGCCAGCCGACGGCATCGACAACGAGGTGACCCGTAGCGGCGATACCTATCCGGGTAAATCAGCCAATACATCTTTCACCGACACCACCACCCCTAATTCCCTGAATTGGGCGAAGGAACCGGTTAACGTGCCTATCACCAATATCATGGAGCAGGACGGCAACGTGATGTTCCAGGTTAATGGCGGTACCAGCAAGTGGAACTTCATCAAGACACTTGTGCCAGAGAAGATTTACGATACGCAGGCAACCTTCAAGGCAAACATCGAAAGCAACAAGGTAGATGTGGATGAGGTAGGCTTCTGCTGGAAGGAAGGTGCTTCTGCCGACCCAACCCTCACCGATGGCGTGAGCGCAGCAGGCAAGGTAGAGGATATAAAGGATGCTTCTTGCACAGCCAAAGACCTGCAGCCAGGAACCACCTACAGCGTTCGCTCTTACATGAAGATGAGCGATGGCAGCGTAGTATATGGTTCACCGGTTCCATTCACCACCGAGTGGGCATACGCCAACGTAACCCTGGATACTCCATTCTACGGAAACTTCCTGAGCTGGACAGACGGCAACCCTGACGGATGGCAGATTATCGACCACAATGGCGATGGTACCACCTGGTATCAGGACGAGGGTGCCCAGGCTGTTCACTATTCTCTGAACTATTGGAACGATGCAGATGATTATCTCATCAGCCGTCGCCGCTTCCACGTGCCAGAGAAGGGCGTGATGTTCTTCACCCGTGGTGTGACAGAAGAGAAAGGCGTTGAAGACCTGGAGGTATTGGTTTCTACCAAGACCAACGATCTGAACGATTTCCACCTCGTGAAGCGTTTCTCTTTTGCCGATTACTTCGGTGCTCAGCATGCTGAGGAGGTAGATTTGAGCCAGTTTGCCGGAAAGGATATCTATGTAGCCTTCCGTGTCTGCTCAGAGAGAATGCAGAACGACCTCTGGTTGTGGAACGTGATGGTAACCCAGAAGCTCGATACGCCTAAGGACGTGAAGCTGGAGAGAACCGGCGAGAGCGAGCTTACTGCATCATGGAGCCCTGTGGAAGGTGCTGATAACTACTATCTCTGCCTGAGTAGAGAGACCAATAAGACCAACTCGCAGACCGTGTTCACCCCAATGGATTTCTATCAGAATGTAGAGGGTGATGTAGTTCTGGGCACAGGTTCTATCCAGTTCCGCAGCAATGGTTCCGTTACCCTGAAGGATTGTCCTGACGGTATCAAGGACTGCAAGTTCATCGTCACAGCATCTGGTCCGCTCGGTTCTTCTGAGTTGAGCATCGAGGGTACTGAGGATGGCAAGACATGGAATGCCGTGGGTTCCAAGATTACCCTGAAGGAATATGATTCAGAAGGTCAGGAAGAGGATTACTCTACCTATCTGGAGAACAAGAAGTACAGACAGCTGCGCTTCAAGTTCAAGAATGGCGGTAGAAATGCCCGCATCAAGTATCTCACACTTACCTACAACGACGGTAAGGTTTATGAGGACTTGGCAGCCGGTTCTGTGCCAACCAACAAGATTCCTATTACCAACAAGGAAGACGGCGAGTATGATGAGGGCAAGTATCGTGTTTGGGTAGCTTCAGGTAAGGGCAACCTTTACTACGATGAGTCTGCACCTGTTTACTACCAGGCAAATACCTCTACAGGCATCCACGATGTCATCGAGGGTACCGGCATCGGCATCAGCGTGAACGGTGGCAATATCCAGGTAGATGGCATCAAGGCAGGCTACACCGTGACCTGTACATCTGCTGCCGGCGTTCAGCTCTATACCGCTGAGGCTCGCTCTGGCAGTCTGGACTTCCAGGTTCCTGCAGGCACCGGCATGGCTATCATCAGCGTAAGCGGCGAGGGCAAGACCCATCGCAGCAAGATTATCATCAAGTAATAAATAATAGCATCAAATAGAACATTTATGAAACATTATAAATATTCTGCCATCTTGTTGGCGGCAATGACCTGCGGAGCTGTATGGGCTTCGGTGGATGCGCTGACTGATGGAAAGAAGGGTGAAGGCGAAAAGGTGAAGCCATCGGAGAATTTCGTGGCTCAGTCTCGCAAGGCACCTGTCGTTCGCTATACCAAGATGAAGATGGAAGGCAATGCCGAGGGCGTGCCTTACGGACTCCAACTGATGGGTGTGAGCGACAAGACGGTGAAGTTGAGCTGGATTTCACCAGAAAAGACCGATGGCTACTTCGATGATTTCGAGAATCATCAGGACTTTGCCATCAATTCAGCCGGTAACGTGGGCTGGTCGTATATCGACGCCGATAATAACAATACCTATACCTGGCAGGCTTGTGCCTTCCCAACTCAGGGTCAGAAGATGGCTTTCGTGGTCATGAACCCTTGGGAAACCTCTCCTGCGGTGAATGAGAATCCAAATATCCAGCCTTATTCTGGCAAGAAGATGCTGGTGGATTTCAGTTCTATCGACGATAAGAACAACGACTACATCATCTCGCCAGAATTGAACTTCGACCAGGACTTCCAGTTTAGTTTCATGGCTCGCAGTTACAAGATCGAGGGCGACAACTTTGCAGCTGAGCGTGTTCGCGTAGGTTATTCTACCACCGGCAAGCGTCCTTCCGACTTCAAGTATGTGAACGAAGGCCCATACGTGGAACTTCCTGCGGCTTGGACACTCGTGAAATATACCATTCCTAAGGAGGCGAAGTATGTAACTATCAACTGTGTTTCTGAGGGTGGATTCATGATGATGCTCGACGACATCTTCGTGGGAACCAACAAGATCCGTCCTTCTCAGAGCAAGAAGAAGCTGGCTGCTGCCAACCCAGTAGTGGGCTTCAACGTTTATCGTGACGGCAAGAAGGTGAACGAGACTCCTATGGATTCTGCACGCTTCACCGATAATGTGCCAGACTATGCTGACTATACCTATACGGTGACTGCCGTTCATCAGAATGGTCAGGAGTCTGCCCAGAGTGAACCTCTGAAGGTGAAAGTTCCGGATATTCGCCTGTTACCTTTCGAGGACGACTTCGACGACTGGACACTCCATGCCGACAAGTGGACTACCGTGAACCTCGACAACAACAAGGAGAGCAAGTGGTCTATCGACTACTACGAGTATGGATTGGTAGATCCATCTGCCACCTACAGCTGGTCGGCATTGACCAATTACAACCAGGCACTGGAGACCCGCGAGCTGAATACTCCAAACAAGGACAATACCTACCTGCGCTTCAACCTGCGTCTCCGCAACAGTCAGCAGACCAATGTTGACTACATGGAGGTAGAGTTGAGCTGCGATGGCGGAAAGACTTGGGAAGGTCTCGACGTATTCGACAACTACGCTGGTGGCTTCGAATGGACAACTTATACCTATCCTATCGGTGAATATCTGAGCAATAACCTGTTCAAGATCCGTTTCCGTGCGCATGGCGACGATGCCAAGTGGATTAACTATTGGTACGTAGACGATGTGAAGGTATGGAACCCGGTTTGGGCGAAGGGACAGCTGAGTGTCAAGACTCCATCTGGCACCATCCCTAGATGCCCTGTTACCCTGACTGGCGATAACGGTGCTGTGATCAGCGAGACTACCGATAAGAATGGTGTGCTCAAGCTCGACCAGATAGAGGAGGGTACTTATACCGTGAGCATCATCCGTGAGGGCTACAACGAGTATAAGGGTACATGGACCGTCAAGGCCGATGGTACCAACAACTTCACAGCCAATCTGGAGGCTCCAAAGGTAGCGCTTTCTGCCAACGCCGTGAGTGCAGACCTGGAGGCTGAGGCTAACATCACCAAGAACTTCACCATCAAGAACGAGGGTAACGGTCCTTTGACCTGGTATCTCAAGGAGAATACCAACAAGGGCACCGGCGACATCTCTCACCGCTGGGAGACCATGCTATCATGGAACACCTCCGGCGACTTGCAGAAGTCTATCGCCTTCGATGGTGAGTACTACTACACCACCTCTTCCATCGAGTTGGGTAAGTTCTGGAAGTACGATAAGAACGGTAAGTTCATCGAGCAGTTCTCTATTCCTGAGATGTATTACAAGCTCTACGACATTACCTTCGACGGCCGCTACTTCTACGGCAGTGACTGGTCTAACCGTATCTTCAAGCTCGATTTCGACAACCGCCGCATCGTGGATATCATCACCGTGGGCGGTGTTTCCGACCTGAAGATTACCCACTGTACCTACGATCCTGTCTACGACGGCTTCTGGATTGGTACCTTTACAACCATCGGATTGGTTGACCGCAAGGGTAAGTTCATCCGTAAGATGTCTGCCTTGACTTCTGATGGCAACATCGCTGTATATGGTTCAGCCTACGATGACGTAACTCCTGGAGGTCCATACCTCTGGTTGTCTGATATGACTGCCGTGTCTTCAGATAAGTTTGATAAGCTGCAGCTCCGTCAGTATGATATCGCCAAGGGTACCCTGACCGATGAGAAGCACGTATTGACCGATGTTCCTGGTTATGTACTGGGTGGTCAGACCACCGGCCAGAACTATGTCTGTGGTCTGTTCTCTTCTATGGATGTAGTTCCAGGCAAGCTGGTTCTGATGGGAACTCTCAACCAGAGTCCTAACCTGGTATTCAGCTATACCCTGGCAGAGACCAACAAGTGGCTCAACCTCTCTCCTAAGCATGGTACGCTGGAGCCGGGTGCTGAGCAGGTAATCAGCGTAGGTCTCGATGCGCTGGAGGCAAAGAATGGTGACAGCTATGCTACAACAGCTACTCTGTTCACCAACCCAGAGTTGGAAGCACAGAACATCAGCTTCAAGCTGAATGCTACATCTGAGTCTTCTACTCCACGTCCGTTGAGCCTGAAGGCTGCGCCTCAGGTTGCTTCTGCCGTCCTCACATGGGCTAAGGGCAATGGTGCTGCCGTGGCAGATGGATATAATGTATATCGCAACCACGTGAAGGTGAATGCCGCTCCAGTGAAGGAGATGCAGTTCACGGATACCAAGCTGGTTTACGGCAAGTATTCTTATCAGGTGACAGCGGTTTATAATGGCAAGGAGTCGGCAAAGAGCGATTCTGTAGTAGCCTTCGTCAGCAAGGGTGCTCAGTATTATGCGCCTCTCAACCTCACTTCAAGCATCAAGAACAACAAGAATGTTCACCTGAACTGGGATTCTCCATTGGTAGATGCTGCTCATCGTGACACCATGAGCTGGGCTACCGGCAAGCACGAAGATGAGCTGGGTCTGGCTTCAGGCGGTTACTTCTTCGCAGGTGCCAAGTGGGATGCTGAGGATTATATTCCTTACCGCAACAAGAAGGTTTCTTCTGTTTCCATCCAGTTGGTTAACACAGTTACCTATCTTGCACCTCGTATCTATGAGGATGGCAACATCATCTACAGCAAGAAATATAGAGGCGAAATCAAGTATGACGGTTCATTCACCGATATTCCATTGGATAAGGATATTATCCTGAAGCCAGGACATTCTTATATCTTCGCATTCCAGATCATGAACGATGCGGATGTACATCCTCTGAGTCTTGACGACAGCAAGGCTGTGGACGGCAAGGGTAACCTGCTCTCTGTGGATGGCAAGACCTGGTTTACTGCAGCTGAGTCTGCCATTAGCGGTAACTTGAACATCCGCGTAAACGTGGCTCCTAACAGCAACGATACTGAGGAAACCCCTGTGGGTTACAACATCTATCGTGATGGCGTGAAGGTGAACAGCACTCCTGTGGCTGGTCAGTCATTCGATGACGTTCTCTCTAACGCAGGTACCTACAGCTATCAGGTAACATCTGTATATGCTGATGGCGGTGAATCTGAGCTTGGCGGCAAGACTTCTGTTGAGGCTTATGCCATCGAGAACCAGACGGCTCCTCATCACCTGGATGCCACTGTAACCCGCAACCGCGACATCTCACTCCGTTGGGATGCTCCTACCGTTTCAGAGATGTCAATCCCTGTAGATGTAGCTAAGCGTCCTGTAACAACCGATGCAGCTATGCCTGAGTTCGTAAGAGAATTCGAAGGTGCGAAGTCTTCTATGGCTGTGGCCACCGACGGCAAGTACATCTATACCTCTATATATAATGAGGATGGTAGAATCGATGTGTTCTCTATGGATGGCAAGAAGGTGAAGAGCTGCGTGGTAAGCGATATCGACGGTATCCGTAACCTGGCTTACGATGGTCAGTATCTCTATGCAGGCGACTACAGCACCAAGATGCATGTCATCAATCCTGTTACCATGAAGTTGATGAAGAGCATCGATATCTCTGAGTACTCACGCCACTTGGCTTACATCCCAACACTGGATGGCGGCAAGGGCGGCTTCGAGGTTGGTGACTGGGAGACCAGCATCTACATGGCTAAGGATGGCAGCAAGTTGGCTACAGGTCCTACCCTGAAGGGTGCTTCCGGTACAGCTTACTACGATGGCAAGCTCTATGCTTTCGAGCAGGGCAATGAGGCGAATGCCTATACCATCGGCATCTATGATATGGCAAGCGGTGAGCGTGTAGGCTCGCTCGATATGGGCAAGTATCTTGAGATTGACAACATCTCTTCTTACAAGGCAGGTGGTATGTCTTCGTTCGTATCTCCTGAGGGCATCACTTACATGTTGCTCGCTCTGCAGCGTCAGGGTAAGGCTACCAAGTTCATCGTTCTGGATATGGGCGGCTTGAACACAGTGGCAGGTTACAATGTATATCGCAATGGCGAGAAACTGAATGGCGAACCTCTTACCCGCCGTTTCTATCAGGAAACCGTGAGTCAGGAGGGCAATTACGACTACAGCGTAGAGACCGTTTATATTGATGGTACTACTTCGGCTAAGTCGACTGTTGCCACAGCTGCTATCGTGGCTTCTGGTGAGGCTAAGGTTCCTGAGAATGTACAGGCTGTGCAGTCAACCTACGGTTACAACGTGCTCCTCTCGTTTAAGGATCCTGATATGTACAAGGCTGCTGCTTCTGTGAACTCATTCGAGTCTTCTGTAGATGGTACAGAGGTATTCGGTGCTGAGGGCGAGAGCTACAAGTCTAACTGGATGGTAAGTTCCGACTACTCATTCGATGGCAGCAAGTCGATTGTTGCCGGTCAGAAGGCTGAGGCTTTCGGTGTTGTAAAGGCAGAGAATATGAAGTATGTTCGTCTTGCAGCAAGAAATGCTGATGACCATAAGGGTAATGGTACATTCGAGATCTATTATTCTGTAGGTGGTACTCACCGAGACAACTTCATCCGTCTGAAGACTGTGACAACCACAGAGCAGTGGCAGGATGTGATGTGCGAATTGCCTGAGGGTACAGAGTACATCGGCTTGGCTAAGGCTGCGGGTAATCCAGACCAGTATATCGACGGTGTAAGCTTCTACAAGGAGGCACCTCAGACCGACTGCTACGGATTCGACATCTATCGCAACGGCGAGAAGATTACCGCATCTCCAGTACAGGGCATCTCTTATGTAGACCACAACCTGCTGATTGGTCATTATGATTATCAGGTGAAGCTGGTTACCAAGAACTCTGCCGAGAGCGAGTTGAGCGATGCAGTGAGTCTCGATCTCTATTATGACAATGGTAGTCTGGCTCCAACCACCCTTCGTGTGGAGAACAATGGAGACAGCAGAAACCTGACCTGGCAGACTCCTGCCCTGGGTGAGCCTATCTACTTGCGTTGGCACAATGGCAACTGCTACGATGCAGCCGGTCAGCCTAACGGTGGTGCCTTCTTTGCAGGAGTCAACTGGTTTGCTGAGGATTTGAAGGAATACGGTCATCTGGCATTGAGCGATGTAGAGGTTTACATCAATCAGATTCCTGATGCTCTCTATGTATTAGTATATCAGAACAACACGTTGGTTCGCCAGCAGTTTGTTCCAAGCCTGAAGGAGTATGCCTTCAATACCATTCATCTTGACGAGCCACTCCCAATCGACCCTACCAAGAGTCTCCGTGTGGCAGTATATGTAGAGCACAATAAGATTACAGTGCCTCTGGGTTACGATAAGGGCCCTGCTCGCAGTGGTCGAGGCGACCTTTATTCTTCTGATGGTATCTCATGGAGTACGATGGAGGATTCTGGTGCTGATATCGATGCCAACTGGAACATTTCTATCGGTTTGAGTCCATACGCTCCTGCCAACTCAATGAAGGCAAGAAAGCAGGGTGCAGAGGTTCTTACATTCAAGCCAAAGGCGAATGCATCTGCTGCAGCATTGAAGGTGGCTCATGTGGCTCAGGGCGCAACTTCTCAGAAGAATGCCTTCCTGGGTTACAATGTATATCTGAATGGTGACAAGCTGAACCGCAGCTATATCTCTGGTAATTCATACACAGATAAGTCTTCTGTGGTTGGCAATTATCTTGAGTATCAGGTAGCAGCCGCTTATTCTGTTACGGGTGAGCAGTATTCTAACAAGGTAACTCTTGTTGTTACTGGCATTGATGGTGTAACAGCCGAAAAGCTGAAGGTTACAGTTGCCGGCAGCACATTGCGTATCGTGGGTGCTCATACAGGCGACAAGGTAGCTGTTTATGCTGCTGATGGCAAGATGGTAGCCCATAGTGTTGTTACAGATGATTACGTTCAGAACATTTCATTGTCATCATTGACAGCCGGCACATACATTGTGAAGGTAGGTCATGATACCGTGAAGGTTCGTGTATCTCGCAGATAAGATTCGGGAATAGTTAGATTCGGAAATAAAACTTTTCGGATATAGATAGATTAAAAAGGGTGCGTCATGTATTGATGATGCACCCTTTTTCTATTCCGGGAATATTCATACCTCCATGTCTTAACTCCTCTTTACTCATCTTGTTTAGTGATTAATGATTAATATTTAGTGATTAGGGCGGTGTTATCCTTGCAGAATTCATTTATTTTGTTTATCTTTGCACTCTAGTATAATAAAGCATAATAATTATGGCAACAAGAGAAAGGAAAAAGCGAATTTATCGCAAGCGCATACCATATGGCATGCAGAATTTTGAAGATGTGATAAAAGAGGATTGTTACTATGTTGATAAGACCCCTTTCATAGAAGATATAGAAGCAGCGAATAAGTATTTCTTCTATATACGCCCTCGCCGTTTTGGCAAGAGCCTAACTATCTCTATGCTCGAAAATTATTACGACATCAAAAAGAAAGATGAGTTCGAGAGTCTTTTCGGTAAGCTTTATATCGGAGAAAATCCTACCCCAGAACGTAACAGTTATCTCATTCTACATCTTAATTTCGCCATGATTTCAGCGGGATTGGACGATTACAAAAATGGACTTGATGCTCATTGCTGTAACAAGTTCAATTTGTTCTGTAACAGATATGCCAATCTGTTGCCTCCGGGCGTAAAGAAAGAGATGAACCAGAAGGAAGATGCCGTCGCTCAGTTGGGATTCCTATGCGATCAATGTGCAGAAGCAGGTTTGAAGATTTATCTCTTCATCGACGAGTACGACAATTTCACTAACATGATTCTTTCCAACGAGAAGCATTTGGTGCGTTATCGCAAGCAGACGCATGGAGAGGGGTATTTGCGAAAGTTCTTCAATACTATCAAAGGGGCTGCTGGTGGTTCGCTCGCTAGGGTATTCGTGACGGGTGTTAGTCCTGTGACAATGGATGATTTGACAAGTGGATTCAACATAGGAACAAACTATTCGTTGAGTCCATGCTTCAATGATTTGACTGGTTTCACGGAGGAAGAAGTGCGGGAGATGCTGGAGTATTATACAGGAATCTTGCCTTTCAATCATACAATAGATGAACTGATTGGTGTGATGAAACCTTGGTATGATAACTATTGCTTTGCCGAGGAAGAATATGGAAAGTCAACCATGTACAACTCTGTCATGGTTCTTAATTTTCTGACGAATTATATAGATTCCGGTTGCAGGATTCCAAAGAAGATGGTTGAGCCAAACATCCGAATGGATTATGACAAGTTGCGTATGCTCATCCGACACGACAAGAACTTTTCGCATGATGCCAGCATCATCCAAGATATTGTAACTAAGGGATTTGTAACAGGAAGGCTTGTGGAGAATTTTCCTGCCGAGAATATCAATGATCCGGACAACTTTCTGAGTCTCCTCTTCTATTTCGGAATGGTGACGATAGATGGAGAATACAAGGGTGGCATAAAATTCGTTATCCCTAACGAAGTGGTGCGTGACCAGATGTATACTTATCTTTTGGATACCTATAAGGAAAATGACCTGACATTCGAGACTTATGATAAGGACAGGTTAGAAAGCAGGTTAGCATTCGATGGCGAATACAGGCCATATTTCGACTATATTGCCAATTGTCTGAAGCGTTTCTCCTCTCAGCGAGACAAGCAGAAGGGTGAGGCTTTCGTTCATGGTTTTACGTTGGCGATGACCTGTCAGTGCCAGTTCTATCGTCCTATTTCCGAGTTGGACAATGATGGTGGTTATGCAGATATTTTCCTTTCTCCGCTTTGCGATATCTACAAGAATATGGCAGACTCCTACATTGTAGAGTTGAAATACTGCAAGTCGTCTACCACTGATGATCAGGTTGCTAAGCTATACGAGGAGGCTTCTGCACAGATTTGCCGCTATGCTGATAGTGACATCGTGAAAGCGTCAGTGAAGACGACAAAACTCCATAAACTTGTGGTAATTTATCGAGGAATTGAAATGGTAATCTGTAAGGAAATTAATTAGCGTTCTCCCGTATCTGGCTTCATCGGTTGATGAAGAAAATGAATGAGGCGCAGCTGAAGGAGGAGAACATCTGGATTATCATCATCTGATGCAGAAAAAATATTTTGCCTTAAGGCTAAAAATATTTAGCCTTAAGGAAAAATATAATTAGCCTTAAGGCTAAAAATATATGAGGGTGTGTCATGGACTTATGACACACCCTCTTATACTTTGTGGCTTTTTTAAAGGGAAAGAGGCTTACCCCAGTTCTTTTATTGGTTCAGCTTCTCCTTCAGTTCCTTCACACGGTCACGGCTTACCTCGAATTCTACGTCTGGGAATGGGCATATACTATGATTTAACTTATAATCGGCACCTTTACCGTATAAGTCTTTTCTGATTGCAGAACGATGGGAACGAAGGCTGTCAGCAGTTTATAGCGGTCGAAGAGATTCTTGATGCCTATTCCTGAGCTGGAGAAAGCCGATTGACTTTCTTCCGGATAAGGAACAAAGGCATTCGCTACGCATACATAGTCGCCATCCCTGTAAATATGAATCGCCAGCGGATGCTCCTCCGAATGCTGGTTATGCTTCACGGCATTCTCTACCAGAAGCTGAAGACTCAGTGGCAATATCTTCTCGTCATCGCTGTGACAGATACCAGCATCTATGGTAAACACAAAATTGCCCGTGTATCTCATCTCGATGTGATGGCAGTAATCACGGATGAATCTTAAACTTTCGTTCAGCGAAACGGTATCGTCGCTGATATGGGCTACAATATATTTGTAGATACGGGCCAACCTGACGGTAAACTCGCTAGCCTTCCGAGGATCTTCCTCTATGATGCCCGATAATGTGCCCAGACTGTTGAACATGAAATGTGGGTCAAGCTGTAGTTTCAGCATGTTCAGCTGGGCCTTCATCGCCTTTTCGCTTTCGCCCTTCAGTTGTTGTGCCATCTCCAGGTTTTCATCATTCTTCTGCTTCAGAATAATTCCACAAGAACGCACTATGCTCACGTTTGATATCAGGATAAACATGACGAGTTGGATATAGAAAAGTTCCACGGCAGAATTCTGCAATCCATTCATTTCCTGGATATCACAGATTCCATAGCTTAAAAAAGCACTGCAGACGGTGTTGAAGGCCAATGATATCAGGCAAAAAATATATATCCTGACACTGGTGATACCCTTGTTCAATATGCGTTTGGCTACATAATCGCATGCCATATTACTGCCAGTAAAGTAACCCGAGAACAACATCAAATATACAAGCACGAGATATATGGAAGTCTCGGAGAATGGATCTTGCACCAGAACCGACATTGGAAATCTGAAATATACTGTGATATAAAAGAAGAAAAATGTGGTGACACTGATTGTGCTGACTCCCATTATTGAGAATGGAAGCCATATTAATGCCATTATTATTTTTTTTGTTGTAAGTTTCAAAACGAATAACTTTTAAAGGGTTCTACATTTTTTTGTTTGCAAAGGTATAATAAAAAGCTTTAACCGAAAAACAAAAATCCCATTAATCGTGAAAAACAGGCAATGAATGCCTCTATTTTTGCCTTAAATCGTTACTTCAGCTCTTGCAAACCATTGAAAACAGGGGCAGAACCATTCATTCCTTAAAAAATACGGTTCAGGGAATCATGGGGATTCATCTTGAAAAACTCTTTGTACTTTTGCATCGTCAATTAGTAATAATCATAAAATATCAAAGTTATGAAAAGAATCGTTTATTTAATGGGCGTTGCATTCGCCCTCATGTTGGCGTTGGTATCCTGTAATCCTGATGAAGACGATTTCTCAGATACCATCACTGTTAACCAGGTTAGCAGAACCATGCTCAAGAAGAATCTGGAGTACAAGCATATTGAGATGCCGCAGCAGTCGCAAGCCAAGGGAGATTGATGGGGGATTAACATCCTTTATTGCTCATCAAACAATAAATTCCCGAAACTTCGTTTCTTTATATAAAATGTTCAAGTTTCGCAAGTAACCTTCGGTCCCCGAAGGGGGCCAACTTTCAATAACCGCTGGTGGAATGACCGAAGGTCATGGAACCTGCGGACAACCAATAGTAGGGAGAAAGCGTCCCCAAAGGGGGCGAACCACATCCAGTCTTGCTCCTGTTCGCCCCCTTCGGGGACGATAAGAGAGTATCTGTCACTATCCGCAGGTTCCATTCCCTTCGGTCATTCCACCTGCGGTTATTCACATTCGCCCCCTTCGGGGACGGTAGAATGTTACTTGCGAAACTTCAGTAAAATGTAATATAAACAAAAATTTGAATCATGGCAATGAAACTGTTGGTAATCGAAGATGAAAAGAGAATGTTCAATCAGCTCAGAAAAATGCTGTTGAAGATAGAACCCAATGTGGTGATAGAGGGTCCGGTGACGAGTGTGGCTGAGCTGAGAGAAATCCTCGAAGACGGCAATCGTTACGACCTCATCCTGTCTGACGTTAGAATCAACGGAGGTACCTGTTTCAATGCCTTTGAAAAGCAGAAGCCGACGGTACCCGTCATTTTCATTACCGCCTATGATGAGTATGCGCTGAAGGCATTCAGAAATAATGGCGTGGCGTATGTCCAAAAACCCGTAGAGGAAGACGAATTGAAGGAAGCGATGGAGAAAGCCAGAAAAATGCTTTCTCCACAGGAGGATATCACCCGCCTCCTCGCCATGCTCCAGCCTCAGACCCCAAAATACAGGGAACGCTTCCTGATACCGAAAGGCGACCAGTTTCAAATCGTCAACAGTTTTTCCATCAGTCATTTCGAGGTTGATGGCAAGAATACGATTGCCTATCTGGAAGATGGCACATCGGTTCATATTTCTGAGAGTATGAACGAACTCGAAGCCGAATTGGATCCCAAGATGTTCTTCCGCTGCAGTAGGCAGCATATCATCAACATCGAAGATATCGTGAAGATGGAGAGCACCTGGAATGCCAAGCTTATCCTCAGGCTCCGCCGCTATCCCGAGAAAGATTTCGAGGTGAGTAGAGATAGAGTGAAGGAACTGAAGGAGAAGTTGAACCAATAGTAGGGGAAGAGGGCTTTTCTTGCTTTTAACGAATGGGTAATGATAAGGTTATATTTTGTAGCCTTATTATTGCCTTATACTATCTATTTTTTATTATTTTTCCTTTTTTTCTTACTAAAAATATGAAAAAGCGCATATTTTTGCAGATTTTATGCAAAAAAAAGATAATATTTCATATTTTTATTGTAATTTTGCAGCCGATATCACATTATTACATAATAATTTTAAAATAAGACGAGAAATTATGGAAAAAAGACTCTCGCTCTTCTTTGTTTGTCTCTTGATGAGCATCGGAGCTGCGTTTGCCCAGATTGACGTATCTGGAACCGTAATATCTGCGGATGACAATGAACCGATTATCGGTGCCTCTGTCCTGATTTCAGGAGGAGCTGCCAGTAAGGGTACAGTCACGGATATTGACGGTAAATTTAAGCTGAATGTTCCTAACGGAACTAAACTCGTGTTTAGCTACGTGGGAATGAAAAGTCAGACATTGGCTGCTACTGCCAACATGAAGGTGGTGCTTCGTCCTGAAGCGCAGTTGCAGGAAGTGGTTGTGACTGGTTTGCAGAAAACTGACCGACGTTTGTTTACCGGTGCTACCGACCGCGTAAACGCAGAGGAAGCAAAATTGAATGGTGTTGCCGACATCAGCCGCTCTCTTGAGGGTCGTGCTGCCGGTGTGTCTGTGCAGAACGTGAGTGGTACCTTTGGTTCTGCTCCGAAGATTCGTGTGCGTGGTGCAACATCTATCTACGGTTCTTCCAAGCCTCTTTGGGTAGTGGATGGCGTTATCATGGAGGATGTATCCGACGTGAGTGCAGACGACCTGGCTTCCGGTGACCCGGAGACCCTGATTTCTTCTGCCATCGCCGGCTTGAACTCTGATGATATCGAAAGCTTCCAGATTCTGAAGGATGGTTCCGCTACATCTATATATGGTGCGCGCGCGATGGCAGGTGTCATCGTCGTTACTACCAAGAAGGGTAAGCAGGGACAGGCTCACCTGAACTATACCGGTGAGTTTACTACCCGTCTGATTCCATCTTACGGCAATTTCGATATTCTCAACTCTCAGGACCAGATGGCCATCTACAAGGAGTTGAAGGATAAGGGATGGCTCAATCTTTCTGATATCCTCAATGGCAGCGACTATGGTGTATATGGAAAGATGTATGAGCTGATCAATACCTATAATAGTACCACGGGTATGTTTGGTCTCGCCAACACCCAGGAGGCTCAGAATGCCTACCTGCAGCAGGCGGAGTATCGCAATACCAACTGGTTTAAGCAGCTTTTCTCTTCTGCCATCATGCAGAACCACTCTGTTAGCTTGAGCGGCGGTACCGAGAAGAGTAATTACTACGCTTCACTTTCTGCCATGGTTGACCCAGGATGGTACAAGGACAGCAAGGTGAACCGTTATACCGTGAGCATGAATATGACCCATCATATTCTGGATAATCTCTCTGTCAACCTGATTGGTGGCGGTTCTTACCGTAAGCAGAAGGCACCAGGTACTTTGGGACAGGATGTAGACGTGGTATCAGGTCAGGTGAAGCGTGATTTCGATATCAACCCATACTCTTACGCCCTGAACACATCACGTGCGCTGGATCCTTATACTTATTATCATGCCAACTATGCAGCATTCAACATCCTGCATGAGCTGGAGAGCAACTACATCGACCTGAACGTGGCTGATGCCAAGTTCCAGCTGGAGCTGAAGTGGAAGCCTTTCAAGGATCTGGAGCTCTCTACACTGGGTGCCATCAAGTACAGCACTTCTTCGCAGGAGCACAACATCCTGGAGGATTCCAACCAGGCGATGGCTTACCGCGCCATGGACAACTCGCTGATTCGTGATGCCAACAAGCTGCTCTTCACAGACAAGGCCGACCTCTATGCCCTGCCTGTATCCGTGCTGAAGCAGGGTGGTATCTATCAGCGTACAGAGAACCGCATGTTGGACTATGACTTCCGTGTTACAGCCAACTACAACCATACTTTTGCGCAGAAGCATATCGTAAACCTCTTCGGTGGTCTTGAGACTACCGGTATCAGCCGTAACCGCACTTGGTTTAACGGATGGGGTATGAACTACCGTGGCGAGACTGCTTATTTTGAGTATCTCTATTTCAAGAAGTTGGATCAGGAGAACTCTAACTATTACAGTTTGCGCAACACCGATTCACGCAGTGCGGCATTCTATGCCAATGCCACTTATTCCTTCAATGGAAAGTATGTAGTGAACGGAACATTCCGCTATGAGGGTTCTAACCAGATGGGCCGTACCACTCAGGCACGCTGGATGCCTACATGGAACGTGTCTGGTGCGTGGAACGTACACGAGGAGAGCTTCTTCCCTAAGCTCAAGCCATTGTCAAGCCTCACCTTCCGCGTGTCTTACAGTTTGACAGGTACTCCTCCGGATGCAGCTTATTGCAATGCGCTCACCAAGCTCTCTATGAATACCCCTTACCGTCCTACTACTACCGATAAGGAGTTGGGATTCGTGGTGGCAGCGCTTGGAAACAACGAGCTTACCTATGAGAAGAAGAACGAGTTCAATTTCGGTGTGGATGCAGGTTTCTTCAACAACCGCCTGAACGTGACATTCGATGTATATCAGCGTCACAACTTCGATGAGATTGGTCCTGCCGTTACCCAGCTCTATGGCATAGCCTATGCCAATGTGGGTTCCATGAAGTCATGGGGTGAGGAGTTGAGCATCTCTTCTACCAACGTGAAGACCAAGGATTTCAGCTGGCAGACTAGCTTGATTTACTCTCACAACCGCACAGAGATTACCGACCTCTACAATCGGGGTCGTGTCATCGACCTGGTTCAGGGCAACGGTTTTGCCAAGCAGGGTTATCCAGCCCGTGCCCTGTTCTCTATCCCATTCGTGGGCATCAACGAGAAGGGCTATCCTGTATGCATCAACGAGAAGGGGCAGGCTACCGTGGGTGACCTGGACTTCCAGAATCGTGACAAAACCGACTATCTGATTTACGAGGGCTCTACAGATCCTATCTACAATGGTTCCCTGGGTAACACATTTAACTATAAGGGTTTCCATCTGAACCTGTTCCTTACATACGCTTTCGGCAACGTGGTGCGTCTTGACCCGGCTTTCAGTGCCAAGTATAACGACTTGACATCTATGACCCACGATTTCAAGAATCGCTGGATGCAGCCTGGTGATGAGAATGTTACCAATGTGCCTGGTGTAGTGAGCCGTTATGAGTATGAGCAGAACCGTACATTGCTGGCCACAGCCTACAATGCTTACAACTATACTTCTGTACGTACAGCCAAGGGTGACTTCATCCGCCTGAAGGAGATTTCACTGGCATACGACTTCCCACATCGCTGGTTCGAAAAATCACCGGTGAACAACATCTCACTGAAGCTTCAGGCTACCAACCTCATGCTGCTCTATGCAGACAAGAAGCTGAACGGTCTGGATCCTGAGTTCATGAATGCGGGTGGTGTGGCTTCACCAATGCCAAAGCAGTTTACTCTTACATTGAAACTTGGACTTTAATTATTGTAGAAAATAAAATGAAAATAAAGAAATTATATATCGCCATTGTAGCGTTGGCACTGTCGGCTGGCCTGTCTTCCTGCAACGATTATCTGGACAAGCAGCCAGATAGCCGTCTGGACCTTCAGAGCCCTTCCGATGTGTCGAAGCTTCTGGTAAATGCCTACCCACAGGTGCATCCTGCCTATCTGCTGGAGATGTATTCTGACAATACCGATTGCAACCTGAATACCGGTTGGGATGCTGCCGACCGTTTCCAGCAGCAGGCATACGAATGGGCAGACATCACCGAGACCAGTTCTTACGAGGCTCCTTCTACTTACTGGTCAACATATTATGATGCCATTACAACTGCCAACATCGCATTGGAACATATCAACAGCCAGGCAGACCAGAGTTCTTATTCTGCCCAGAAGGGAGAGGCACTCCTGTGCCGTGCCTATGCCATGTTCCAGTTGGCCAACGTATTCTGCATGGCTTACGATGAGACCACTGCAGCCACAGACCTGGGCCTTCCTTACCCTGAGGTGGTTGAGACCAATGTACACGCAAAGTACGACCGTGGTACTCTGGCAGAACTCTATGCCAAGATTGACAAGGACTTGCAGGAAGGCTTGAAACTGGTAGGCTCTACCTATGACAAGCCTAAGTTCCACTTCACTTCTACATCTGCATCCGCTTTCGCAGCCCGTTTCTATCTCTATTATCAGAAATATGACAAGGCTGTGGAGTATGCCAACAAGGTGTTGGGCAGCAATGCCAAGGGTATGCTGAGAGACTGGAATGCATGGGGATCGCTTTCTGCCAACAAGCAGATTCAGCCTAATGCCTACATCGCCTCATCTGTGAAGGCAAACCTGCTGCTGCAGGTAGTTGTTTCTGAATGGGGAGTCATCGGAGGTCCGTTCCAGTATGGTGACAAGTATGCACACAGCGCCATCGTAGCAACCAAGGAAACCGTTCAGTCTGAGGGTCCTTGGGGCTTCAGCGACAAGGTGTTCAACTATACCGTGTTCTCTAATGCATCTCTTTCAAAGTATATCGTCCGTAAGGTTCCTTACGATTTCGAGTATGCTGATATCCAGGCTGGTATCGGTACACCTCATGCAGTATATGCAGAGTTTACAGCTGATGAGACTTTGCTTGTAAGAGCTGAGGCTCAGGCTTTGCTCGGCAATTATGCAGAGGCACTGAACGATCTGAACACCGAGTTGGCTGCCTTCTCAAAGACTGGCGTGCAGCTTACCCTGGATGATGTCAAGAAGTTCTATAGCGATGGTGTTACTGCTTATTATACTCCAGAGAAGCCAACTCCACGCAAGGCATTCCACACAACCTTTGCTATCGACAAGGATACAGAGGAGCCTATGCTGCAGTGCATCCTTCACCTACGCCGAATCATGACCGTTCACGAGGGCTTGCGCATGCAGGATGTGAAGCGTTACGGCATCACCATCTACCGTCGTGACGTGAAGAGCAACTACAAGATTACAGGCATCACCGACACCATGGAGGCTCGTGACCCACGTCTCGCCATCCAGCTGCCACAGGATGTAATCATAGCAGGTGTTACACCAAACCCTCGCAATAAGTAAAAAAACATAAAGTAATAGTAAGAAATGAAACATAATATATATATGTTGATGTTGGCATTGGTGATGGGCCTGGGCTTCGTGTCTTGCTCAGACAATAACCCGGACGATCCAACCATCTTCCCTGTTACCTCTCCGCAGAGAGACAGCCTGGACTTGTGGTTGCAGAAGAACTACACCAGTCCTTACAACATCGATTTCAAGTATAAGATGGAGGACATCGAGTCTGACTATACTTATACCCTGACTCCAGCCGACTCGGCAAAGTCTGCCAAGCTGGCTATCATCATCAAGTATCTCTGGCTCGATTCATACGCCGAGGTGCTGGGTCCTGATTTCGTGAAGCACAATGTGCCAAGAGTAATCCACCTGATCGGTAGTCCGGCTTACAACAGCAACGGAACCATGGTATTGGGTACTGCCGAGGGCGGCTTGAAGGTAACACTCTACATGGTGAACAACCTGACCGATGCCATGCTTGAGAGCTATGCATCGATGACTCAGTATTACTTCCACACCATGCACCACGAGTTCACCCACATCCTGAACCAGAAGAAGCCTTACGACACATCTTATAACAAGATTACCGAGTCGGGCTACGTGAGTGGTAACTGGTATCAGATAGCAGATTCTGTGGCTCACGGCAAGGGCTTTGTTACCCCATACGCCATGTCAGAGGGTTTGGAGGACTTTGCCGAGATGCTGTCAACCTATATCACTTATACTCCTGAGCAGTGGCAGGCTATCCTCGACGATGCCAAGGAGAATGGTGGCGATGAGGCTGTGGCTGCATTGAACCAGAAGCTGAGCATCGTGAAAAACTACATGCAGGATTCATGGAACGTGGATATCGATGTGCTGCGTGCAGCCATCCTGCGCAGGGGCAGTGAGTTGAGTTCTTTGGATTTGGAACATTTAAAATAGAATAGATTTATGAAACATATATTTATAGCTATCGTTTGCTTGTTGGGCAGCATGAGCTTGCAGTCGTGTCTGCACGATGACAAGGAATTCTTCGACGAGTCGGCTGCCAACCGCATCGAGAGCACCGTTGAGAATACCCAGAAGATTCTGGAATCTTCTGAGAACGGATGGCAGCTTCATTATTTCACAGGCAAGGGAATGACCGGTGGCGGCTACACCTTCCTCATGAAGTTTGCCAACGGTAAGGTGACCGTGGCTGGCGATACAGCCGTTGCTGCACCTACCGAGCGTGCCACATCCAGTTATACCGTTGACCGCAGCATGGGACCTGTGCTTTCTTTCAACACTTATAACGACATCTTCCATTTTCTGGGAGAGCCTAACTATAATGATATTGAAGGTGGGCAGGGCGACTGGGAGTTCGTGATTACCAAGCTTACCGACGACAGCATCTTCGTAAAAGGTAAGAAGTGGGAGAACGAGATGGTATTCACCCGCATGGCAGACGGCGTAGACTGGACTTCCTATCTGGACAGCATCGCCGACGTGCAGAAGCGCCTGGGCGTGAACTACAGCGTGGGCAATTCTTCGGATGCCAGCAAGATGGTGGAGATTAACTCCGCCACACGCCGCATCCTATCGCGCACTGCCGACGGACAGGTGGTAGAGCAGCCATTCTATGTTACTCCTACCGGTATCCATGCCGTTAACGAGCCAGTGGCTCTGGGTGAGGATAAGGCACAGGACTTCCTGGTGAGCAAGGCTGGTGTGCTGACAGCGAAAGACAACGAGGCGCTGACCCTGAATTCCTATGCCCCTGGCATTGATACATGGATAGGCGACTGGACTCTCTCTGCCATGCAGGGTTCCTGCGATATGACCATCTCGAAGGTGGAAGACCAGGAGAACATGCTGAAGGGTACATTCACCGCTGGCGGATATACCTATAATATCGGATTGAGCTTCAACCCGGAGACGGGTGCCCTCAACCTGCCTTCTCAGCTGATTGATGACCCTAGCGGCAGATATCCTGCCTTGTGGCTGATGAACGCCGACCTGAATAAGGGAACATTGCTCGGACAGGGTGGTATGAACGTGGTATGGCACGGCGTATCTCAGGAAGGTGACTTCGAGGACGATGGCACACTGGCTTCTGAGGGCTATGCTTCTGATACATTCATTGCCCTGGCTTGTACCGCAAAAGGAGAGCCTATCAAGGAGAATGGACAGTATGTGTTTGTCATCGAATGGTATTATCTTTCTAATTTGACTCCAAACAAATAATCAAGTAAGATGAAGAAATCTATATATATAATAGGTATGGCTGCCATGGGGCTGATGGCCTCATGCAGCAGTGACAGCGATTATCAGGCTGTGGCCGAGAGCACTATCAACGTGCTTTCTGCCCAGACTTCGCTCGGACCTAATGCCAGCGAGGGTGAAGTAACCGTGGACTGTACTCCTGCCAAGGCTTACACCGACGAACCTTCATGGCTCAGCGCCAGCATCGAGGGCAGCACCGTGAAGCTGGCTGCTCTTGCCAACGACTCACGCCAGTCGCGTAACGCCAAGCTGGTTATCAAGAAGACAGAGGCCGACTCTGTGGTAATCAATGTTTCCCAGTATGGCCTGGTGCTCGAGATGAACAAGGCTGATATGATTTTCAGCAACGACGCGGCTACGGAGTTCGTGAAGGCATACAGTTCCAACGCTGATGTGAAGGTTATCTATGCTCCTGAGTGGGCAAAGGCTTCGGTGGATACCGTGAGCAAGGAATTGAAGGTATCGCTCAGCGAGAATACTACAGGTCATCTCCGTGCCGACTATATCAAGTATCAGGTGGCAGCCGTTACCGACTCTTTCGTGGTGAAGCAGTTTGACTTCGACAAGGATATTGCCGGCGAGTATGTTTATTCTTACTACGATTTCAACGAGGATGACAAGCTGGAGCAGCAGACCGTGCATGCTACATTGAGTCGCACTGAGCTTTCTATTCCTGAAATGGGACTGGTATTCCCAATCACTGTGAATGAGAAAACAGGTAGCGTGGAGACCCGCAGCAGCCAGTGCCTGGGTAAGGTTGGTAAGTACTTTATCTACGATACCTTCCTCGACGAGGATGGCGCTTACTTCATGGGTTCAGAGTCTGGAGTTATTTCTGCCACATTCAAGTTTAGTGAGCAGTATGGCACTTACGGATTCTTTGGCGGTACTGCCTATAATATCAAAAACCAGTCGGGTAACTTCCTGGCTATGATTCTGCAGGTGTTCAAGGCGAAGAGTCCTTCCAAATCTAACTACGTGCTCGATCAGGGTTGGATGGTACAGCCATTCCTCATGGATATACCTAAGGACGGTGATGCATCTTCTGCCAAGCGTCAGGCTCCAGCCCTGGCTCGCCAGATGGGTCCATCTGCCAGCAGTATGGCAGCCAAGCTTGCAGTATGGCAGTCGTATCGCAAATCATCTATCATAAAATAAATTTAATAAAATAAGTAATCATGAGATTATTATCTACACTTTGCCTCTCTTTGCTCCTGGGAGCAAGCGGCACAGCGGCGATGGCCTCCAGCAAGGCATCGTTTGCCAAGAAGTTTAAGAATGCTGATATCCATCGCCTGGTTTCTGTGCCAGGTATGGTGGATCGAAGCAACAGTGCTTACCAGATGCGCCAGGCTGGCTTTGCCAACATCAGCAATGCTCCTTCACGCGTAGGCGATACTCCTACCAATTCGGCTTCGGGTGAGGCTTACGGATGGGTTACCGGTTCTGACGGCGGCAACTGGTATTTCACCCAGAGCATTACTTCAAGAGACTCTGTATACAGCGAGTATTATACTGCTCACTTCCATGAGTCTTCAGAAATCACGCTGTTCGATAACAACCACAAGCAAGTGGGCTCTTTCAGCGTCAAGGTTCCTGAGGGATGGAAGCATGTGACAGGTATTACTCCATACGGTCCTATCACCAAGAAGCTTTTCGATAAGGACGAGAAGTCTAACGAAATCCTGGTGGAGTTCCACGAAGCCTTCAACGGCGAAAACAAGTATCTGACTCGTGCCTACGATGTCAATACTGGTGAAATCAAGTTCGAAATGGAGGGTACCGGTCTGGTATTCGACGCATCTAAGGGCTGGAACAGCTACCAGCGCCTGATCATGACTCACGAGTCTGACAGCCTGTATAACATCGATGTCATCGCTCCTCCTACCTGGGGAAAGGACAATTGGTACGTGGAGAATACCTTCAGCTTCAACATCGACAACAAAATCAGCTATCTGCAGGGTTCCTGCTTCAACTGTATGAACGTGGATGGTACTCCTTACTATGTACTGGCACAGTATGAGAAGCCATATACCGATACCGATGCTGGTGATGGTAACCAGGATATCGTACAGAATCCAGACAACTTCCTGGTGTTGAAAACTTTCGATAAGAAGTTCAAGCAGGTGGATAGCCTCCGTGTTTCCATCAATGCTCCAGAGGGTGTTCCTTACCGTTCTGCTGCCTTCGGTCTCTTCGGCAACAACGACTTGTCAAAGGGCTACTTCAGCAACAACGGCAAATTGAACTACGTGGTAGAGCTTCTCGACTATACTCCTTCTCTGGATGCCGACCTGGCTTCATTCGCCGTTTACGATTCAGAGCATGGTAAGTTGAAGGATATCTGCGACAAGGTGACAAGCAACCAGTGGGCTTTGCTGAACACCATCCATGGCAAGTCTGACCAGATGTGGTTCCTGCAGACTCTGGGTACAGGCGAGAGTGCTGCCCAGCAGATTCAGCTGGTAGATGTTCCTTCCTGCGAGAAGGCAGGTGTGTTGCCACAGAACATCGACGGTAACAACATCTCATCTAACTTCGACCGTTACCCAACTTCTGCCAATGCGCAGGGCTATCAGTATGTCATCGCTTTGGCAAATGCAGAGGGTAGCGAGGCTGGTGAGGTTCTGGCTCCTATCGCTTGGGTGAACCCTGATTGCACTATCGATCACGTAGACAGACTTAACCTGGGTACAAAGGCTGAGCTCTTCACTCCATTGCTCAACAGCACATCACTCAACCCATATCTCTTCAACACAGATGATGATATGGAATATGTATACCTTGCCAAGAAGCGCCGCGAGGATGGTAGCAACAAGCTCGACAACGTCTTGGAGGTTGCCAAGGTTGACGGAACCGTCCTGAAGTCATGGCGTGGTGATGATACTCATTCTATCTCACAGGCTGGTTTCCCAGTGATGAACGAATTGGGCAAGTACCAGATGTTCGTTGTGTTCAGCGATACTAAGAACAACAAGTATGACATGAGCTTCTACGACCTTCCTTTCGCCAAGTTTGAGCAGGGTGGTAAGGGTACTGTAGAGGATCCATACCTGATTTCTACTACTGGTGACTTCCAGCAGATGACTCTGGAGCCAACCAAGAGCTACAAGCTGGTGGCTGACATCGATATGGCGAAGGCTGCACAGTGGTGGACTCCTATCAAGAGCTTTACTGGTTCTTTGGATGGTGATGGCCATACTGTATATAACCTCGGTATCAGAACTACAGATGGTCATGTAGGTTTGTTTGGCTCACTCGATATCAATGGTGTTGCCAAGAACCTGAATTTTGTGAATCCTACTGTTGATGTAACTAATACCAACCAGTATATAGGTGTGTTGGCTGGTGAGACCAGCTATTCTACTGATGGCAAGGCTAAGGGTGCCAATGTGGATAATATCTCTGTTTATGGTGCCAAGATTGCCGGCGAGGATGCGATGGTTTCAGCTGCGGGTGGTCTCGTAGGTTGCGCTAATCTCTATACCAATATTGCCAACAGTTCTTTCCAGGGTGAAATCTCTTTGCCTAACTCAGAGAATGTGGGTGGTATCGTTGGTCAGACTCGTACAAGTTCTGGCGTAAATGCATGCTATGCAAATGTAAATGCCACAGCCAAGAACAATCTGGGTGGTATCGTTGGTATTGCCGGTTCTGTTCTGGATTACTGTGAGTTCAAGAACTGCGAGGTTAGCGGTAAGTTGACTGCAGAGAATACAGTAGGTGGTTTTATCGGTGATAATTTCTTCAACGGTATCTCTAATGTGATCAGCCATGCTGATATCGTAGCAACCAAGAAGTCAACCTGGAACGGATATGCTGCAGGTGGTATCGTTGGTATGATGGAGAGCGACTGGAATGGTGGTGCCGGTTATGTAAAGAACTGCGTCTTCGACGGCTCTATCAAGGCTTTCGAAAATGGTGAAGAGGTAAGCAACCCTGCTACTACTCATCAGATTGCCGGTAGAACTATCGCTGATGAGGACTATGCTGCGGGTGAGACTCCTAAGACAGAGACTCGCTTTTCTAACAACTATACTGCCAACAATGTGGGCAACACTGATGCTGCCAGCGTTGAGGGTGCCTTCAAGGCAGCCAAGGAAATGAACAAGGACTTCTTCGCAGGTTTGGAGTATGCTTACGGAAGCACTCTCGCTGAACCTTGGAAGGAGGACGGAAGCAAGGTTCCTACTCTTTACTTCAACAATATTGCAAAGGCTCTCGCTGTTAGCGCAGATGATGTAACTGTAGGTACTGACGATAAGGGCGCTGTTGTAGTTCAGGTTTCTGTATATGGTATGGAGAACGCAGACCTGGAGTCTGACCTGGAAGTTTCTGCTGTTGGTAATGCTACTGCTACTCTTGGTGAGGCTCATGGCAACAGCATTGACCTGGTTATCAAGGGCACGAAGACGGGTATCGGTGAGGTTACCGTTAGCTTCGGTGAGTTCTCTGCTACAATCAATGTAACAGTTCTCAAGAACTATGTAAGCGGCATCGAGAACGTAGAGGATGCTGCAGCCTTGGTTATCAAGGCAGCTGACGCTCAGATTTCTGCCGAGGGTGCTGACGCTATCTATGTTTACAGCGTAAACGGCAAGCTCGTAGGCAAGACTTCTGGTGCTGCATTCAGCACAGCAGGTTTGACCTCTGGTCTCTACATCGTAAAGGCAACTGATAAGGCTGGTCATAAGGCTACAGCCAAGTTTGTTATCAAGTAAGTATGAAAAAATTAATCATATTCAGTTTATTGGTGGTCTGCTTTGTGCAGGCCACCTTTGCTATTCCTGCTTATCCGAAACCTTTGAAGGTGAAGCAGGCTGATGGCTCCTGGATCACCATCCAGATGCATGGTGATGAGCATGGTCATTATGTGATGACTTCCGACGGTATTCCGCTCGTGTTCAATGCCCAGCTGCGAAACTACGAGTATGCCGACTGGAAGAATGGTGAGGTGCAGGCTAGCGGCATCAAGGCTACAGAGGCTTCTGACAGAAGTGCTCAGGTCAAGAAGTTCATCGAAAGCCAGGACAAGTCTGCCATCTTGGAATCTTTCAAGCGTGCCCGTCTGCAGCAGTTGCAGCAAGTCTTCTCGGCTCGCAGAAATGCTTCTCTAAAAAACGGCATCAATTCTGCGTCCCCGCTCTCAGCGGTTTCATCGCTGGTCTCCCGTTCCAGCAGCAATCCGCAGGAAGAAAAATTAAATAATTTCCCTACCACAGGCGAAGTTCACTCATTGGTCATCTTGGTGCAGTTTGCTGATACGAAGTTCTCTACCGTGGGTAGCGATGCGCATCAGTTCTTCAACAGTATGCTCAATGAACCGGGTTTTACTTATAGCAATGGTGCCAACGGAAGTGCGAGAGATTTCTATGTGAACAGCTCCAATGGCAAATTCCAACCTCAGTTTGATGTCATCGGCCCTGTAACATTGCCAAAGAAGTATTCTTATTATGGAGCCAACAAGGGTTCTTCTACGGATAATCCGGTAGCCCTGGAGGAGTTCGTGAGAGAGGCTTGTACTCTTGCCGACCCATTGGTGGATTTTTCTCAGTATGATCACAACCAGGATGGCTTCGTCGACAATATCTACTTCTTCTATGCCGGAAAGGGTGAGGCTGATTCGGGTGATGGCAATGCCATTTGGCCACATTCTGCCTATTATGCTGATATCGCCAAGGAAGCTGGAGCTACCCAGAAGTCGCTGAAGCTGGATGGCATCGAGGTGGGTAACTATACCTGCAGCAACGAAATCAATGGTACCGTCATCAAACCTCAGCCTGCGGGCATCGGTACCTTCGTGCATGAATTCGGTCATGTGCTCGGTCTTGCCGATCATTATGATATATATTATGGCATGGCAACCTTTACCCCTGGTTCCTTCGATACCATGGATCGGGCTTCCTACAACAACAACGGCAATACGCCTGCGGCATTCTCTGCCTACGAGCGTGCCTGCCTGGGATGGCTCGACCTGACCGTATTGAACAGCGGAGTGGATACCCTCAACGTTCTGCCTGATCTGAACGACAGCAACAAGGCATACGTGGTGCCTGTGGGTGGAACCAACGATGAGGAATACTTCATCATGGAGAATCGCCAGCAGAAGGGATGGGATGAGTTTATCCCTGGCCATGGCATGCTGCTCTGGCATATCGACTTCGATGCCAAGACTTGGGAAAAAAACGAGGTGAACATCACGGGCTCTCATCAGCGCATTGATATTGTTGAAGCTGATAACAAGCGCACCGACAATTCCCGTACGGGAGATCCGTACCCTGGAACTTCGAAGGTAACCCAATGCAATTTGACTTCCTGGTCGGGCGGCAAGGTGATGTCGCTGGATGATATCGAGGAGAAAGATGGCATCATCAATCTTATGCTCGGCGGACTGGACCTGAAGCTGAATACGCCGGAAGTGAAGGTTGCCGAGGTGAAGGATAGCAGCGTTGTGGTAGGATGGGCTGATGTGCCTGTTGCCAAGAGATACGTATTGAACATCTGCTCTGTGGTGGATGGACAGAAAGAAGTTCTGCCGCTCTATGATAATAAGGTATATACCGAGGCGCAGTCTTCTCTCCCTATCGAGGGCTTGAAGCCTGAAACCACCTACGAGATGACCTTGAAGGCTGATCGCGGATCTTATTCTTCTGACGTCTACACCCGGCAGTTCACAACCACCGCAATACCTTTCAGCAAGTATTATGTGACGGACGTGAAGACAACAGCTGTGGATGAAACGGGCTTCACGGCTTCATGGACAGGAATGGATACCGTAGACGATTATGTGGTGACCTTGCATCAATTGGTTTATGCTTCAGAGGCAACCCAGAAGGGCTATGACTTCGGCAACGAACTGGAGGGCATGCCATCACTTTGGGAAACCAATGGAAACCTGAGCATGACTTCGTATGGCGAGGAAGTGCCTTGTCTCCGTCTGAACAAGATGGATTCCTATCTGAAGATGGCATCTGCCAAGGAACGTATCTCTTCTGTGAAGTTCTTCGCCAAGTCTTCTTCTTCAACCAAGGCAACCTTGGCAGTAGAGGCTTATCAGGATGGAGAATGGAAGCGGATTGCCGCCTTGCAGGGTGGTACCGACATGGCTTCGGGCAATACTTACAGCTATGAATTGCCGGAGTTGGCTGATTCAGTGAGACTGAAAGTCATCCAGCGTACTTCCGGTGCCTTCTATATCGATGATGTTCTTTTGGGATGCAATGCCTTGATTCACGAGCCTGTGGCAGCTTATCAGAAGGTTTCTACCAATGGTAAGACTGAGTTTGCATTCTCCGGTCTGGAATCAGGATCCGCCTATGCTTTGGTAGTAAACGCCAAGAAGGAGGGTGAGCTTTCTTACGATTCAAAGGAACTCATCGTGGTACCTGCAAGTTCTACGGGCATTGGCTCCATCACTACTGACTACACTGATAAGAGTCAGATGAGATGTTACGATATCAATGGTCGCCTGGTATCTGCCAAGGAGATGCGTCACGGCATTTATATCGTGAAGCAGGGAAACAAGGTTTATAAAATCGTAAAATAATATTTTTTAGTATTAACATTTTAAAAGAGAGTAAAAATGAAGAAACAACTACTTTTTGCCGCTATGCTCATGTTGAGTGCAGCACCAGCAGTTTCAGTATCAGCTGCCCAGCCATTTGCCGCAGCTGCAGAAGAGGGTCAGACACTTGCAACACAAGAGCAGTATGATGCACTGCAGAAGTCTATCAGTGACTTGCAGCAGAACATCGATGCCATGTTGAAGGACATCAACGAGAAGTATGCGGATGCAGAGGATACCAAGGGCTCGTTGGAATTTAATAAGACCAGTCTTTCTGACATGGCTGCTGAAGTGAAGGATAAGTTTTCTGCAGGGACTCTTACTGCTGCAGAGGTTGAAAGCTATCAGGCTCAAGTAACAGAGATGGCAGAAGGTCTCAAGGATGCAGTGAAGAATGCAGAGCAGGAGGTTTATTCTTTCCAGGTGAATACTCATTATCAGAATGCTTCTATGCATAAGTCTGAATGTTTGGGAAAGGTTCCTGAGAACGTGCAGAATTATTATGCGCCTTCTTTCGATGACCTGGATGCCGAGATGATGCAGGTTTACATGCCTGTCATGATGGGTGGTCCTATCGAGTCTGCAGAAAAGGCTAAGGAGATGTGTGCTCAGTTTGATGCCATCAGTGCAAAGGCTGATGCCCTCTTGGCTGCATCAAAGAAAGCCAGCACTTTGGTGGATGACATCACTGCAACACTCGCTTCATTGGATGCAGAAATAGCAAAGATAAAGAAGGATTTCCCAGAGTATGACCTTTCTGCGGTAAATGAATCAGCAGAGTATTGGAAGAACCTTGCTGCTGAATTTGCTCAGGCTCCAGCCGATCCTACGGCTCCTTATACAGAAAGCAAGATCGATGGTTTTGTAGAGAGCTTTGGTTATTTCAAGGTGAATATCTCCGACTTGTATGCTCAGGCACAGAAGGATGAGTGGATGGCTCAGTTTAACGCAAAGTATTATCCAGCTTCTCAGAAGATGGATGAATACATCTCTACCCTTGATACTCAGTGCCCAACTGTAAAGGATCAGTTCTTTACTAAGTTGGATGACCTCAATGTAGAAATGAGCCAGATGTTCACGAAGCTTTATATGGGCGAATTGACCCAGGAGTCTTTCGACGAGATGATGGCTAGAATTGACGCTATCCTGCTTGAGGCTAAAAATATCGTAGATCAGGCTCTTGAGGCTGAGAAGGTTGCTACCGGCATCAGCGATATTACAGTTAACAAGACTGTTAAGGCTGGTAATGTTTACTCTCTTGATGGCAAGCGTGTAAGCAAGTCAGCCAAGGGTCTTGTCATCATCAATGGCAAGAAGGTGGTTTTGAAGTAATTCAAATCTCTCGTTAACCCTGAAAAATGGGTTTAGAATAAGCTTAAGATAAGCTCCCTCAGTAAATGTGCTGAGGGGGCTTTTTTCATGCCCATCATGAGTAATAAAGCGTGAATTGAGTTAAAGATTCATAAAAGATGGGGTGCAGGACTCGTAACATTCACATAATCAAATAAAAATGTGTAATTTTGCAGTCCGATTATTTCGGGGATACACTTAGAGTCCCCTGGGTATGGTGTGTTAATAGCACGTCCTGTGGCCGGGATTTGCGGTTAGAGAATCACCTATCCGAAACATAAGTGAGTAAGAAAAAGATTAAAAACGTTTTTTAGTAGTAAATTTAAATTTTAAAATGGACACATTAAGTTTCAAGACTATCTCTGTTAATAAGGAGACAGCTAAGAAAGAGTGGGTTGTAATCGACGCAACAGACCAGGTAGTTGGTCGCCTTTGCTCAAAGGTTGCTAAGTTGCTTCGTGGTAAGTACAAGCCAACTTTCACTCCACACGTAGATTGTGGTGACAACGTAATCATTATCAACGCAGCTAAGGCTGTATTCTCTGGCAAGAAGGAGACTGATAAGGTTTACACACGTTACACTGGTTACCCTGGTGGTCAGCGCTTCAATACTCCTGCTGAGTTGCGCAAGCGTCCTGATGGTATGGACAAGATCCTCCGTCACGCAGTTAAGGGTATGTTGCCAAAGGGCCCTCTCTGTCGCTCTTTGATGGACAACCTCTTCATTTACGATGGCACAGAGCACAAGCATGAGGCTCAGCAGCCAAAGGCAATTGATATTAACCAGTATAAATAATTTAAGGTAGAATGGAAGTAATTAATGCAATTGGTCGCCGTAAGAGCGCTGTAGCTCGTGTATACCTCACAGAGGGTACAGGTAAGATCACAATTAACAAGAAAGATATTGAGACATATTTCCCATCAGCAATCCTTCGCTATGTAGTAAAGCAGCCATTGCAGTTGCTCGAGGCTGAGGGTAAGTATGATATTAAGGCAAACCTCGACGGTGGTGGTTTCACAGGTCAGAGCCAGGCTCTCCGCCTCGCTATCGCTCGCGCACTCGTTAAGATCGACGCTAACGATAAGAAGGCTTTGAAGGACGCAGGCTTCATGACACGTGACTCACGTGCTGTTGAGCGTAAGAAGCCAGGTCAGCCAAAGGCTCGTCGTCGCTTCCAGTTCAGCAAGCGTTAATCTTATACATATTTTATATATATACAGATTATATATAGCTGAACTAACAAGTTTAGTATCTAAATCGGTGAGATTCCATTAATCGGGGACTACTCATCGACTGATTCTAGATTAGAATTCAAAAAGAAAGTAAACAACATTTAAACAAGAAAAGACAATGTCAAGAACAAATTTTGACCAGTTACTTCAGGCAGGTTGCCACTTCGGACACCTCCGTCGCAAGTGGAACCCAGCAATGGCTCCTTACATCTTCATGGAGCGTAACGGTATTCATATTATCGACCTCAACAAGACTGTTGCTAAGGTTGACGAGGCTGCTGAGGCCCTCAAGGAAATCGCCAAGACAGGTAAGAAGATCCTGTTTGTCGCTACTAAAAAACAAGCTAAGGATACAGTTGCCGAGAAGGCAGCTTCTATCAATATGCCATACGTAAACGAGCGTTGGGCTGGTGGTATGCTTACCAACTTCCCTACAATCCGTAAGGCAGTTAAGAAAATGACAAACATCGACAAGCTGTTGAACGATGGTACATTCTCTAACCTCTCAAAGCGTGAGTTGCTGCAGATCAGCCGCCAGCGTGCTAAGTTGGAGAAGAACCTCGGTTCTATCGCTGACTTGACTCGTCTCCCAAGCGCACTCTTCGTTGTTGACGTAATGAAGGAGCACATCGCCGTTAAGGAGGCTAACCGTCTTGGTATCCCTGTGTTCGGTATCGTTGATACTAACTCAGATCCAAAGAATATCGACTACGTTATCCCAGCTAACGATGACGCTAAGGACTCAGTAGAGGCTATCCTCGCTGCAGTTTGCGGTGCTATCGCTGAGGGTCTTGAGGAGCGTAAGGCTGAGAAGGCTGACGACAAGGCTGCTGCAGAGCAGAAGGATCAGCCTAAGAAGAAGGCTGCTCGCAAGGACGAGGCTGAGTAATTAGGCAAACAAAAATATACTGGAGCCATTGATTCTGTTTTATGATTCGATGGCTTTAGTACTTTTAAACCAAAGATTATTATTAACTTTTTAATATTAGAAAAATATTATGGCTGTTTCAATTGAAGATATCAAGAAACTTCGCGCTATGACTGGTGCTGGTCTTGCTGACGTTAAGAAGGCACTCACAGAGGCTGAAGGTGATTTCGATAAGGCAAAGGAGTTGCTCCGTGAGCGTGGTCTCGCTATCGCTGCTAAGCGTTCTGACCGTGAGACTTCTAACGGTTGCGTTCTCGTTAAGAAGGTTAACGATTTCGCTGCTATCATCGCTCTGAAGTGTGAGACTGACTTCGTAGCTAACGGTGCTGACTTCATCAAGTTGACATCTGACATCCTCGACGCTGCTATCGCTGCAAAGGCTCACACTCTCGACGAGGTGAAGGCTTTGAAGGTTGGCGAGTCTGATGCTCAGGCTGCTGTTACACAGCGCTCTGGTATCACCGGTGAGAAGATGGAGCTCGACGGCTACTGCGTTCTCGAGGGTGATAACATCGAGGTTTACGACCACATGAACAAGCACACTTTGTGTACTATGGTTCAGCTCAACGAGAACAACGAGGAGGCTGGTCACAAGGTAGCTATGCAGGTAGCTGCTATGCGCCCTGTAGCTCTCGACGAGTCTTCTGTTTCTGAGGAGACAAAGAAGACAGAGCTCGAGGTTGCTGTTGCCAAGACTAAGGAAGAGCTCGTAGAGAAGGCAGTGAACGCTGCTTTGAAGAAGGCTGGCATCAACCCAGCTCACGTTGACTCTGAGGATCACATCGAGAGCAACACCAAGAAGGGTTGGTTGACTCCTGAGCAGGCTGAGGAGGCTCGCAACATCAAGAAGACTGTAGGTGAGGAGAAGGCTGCTTCTTTGAACCCAACTATGATCCAGAACATCGCTAATGGTCGTCTGGCTAAGTTCTTCAAGGAGAACTGCCTCGTTGACCAGGAGTTCCAGTTCGGTGATGGCGACAAGCAGACTGTTGCTCAGTATCTCGCTTCTCAGAGCAAGGATCTCAAGATCGTTGCTTACCAGCGCTTTACTCTTGCTGCTGAGTAATCATTACTCAAAAGCAAGCATTAATTTGACTTATAGTTAAATTAGAATATCCGGGAGTTATGGAGTTAAAGCATTGCTTTGCTTCTAACTCCCATTTCTTTTTTATATATATTTTTGGGGTTATGAAGATATTTGCTATCGGTATGAACTATACCGAACACAATAAATCGCTGCATGGAACGTTATCTAAACCAGAGCGTCCTGTTATTTTTACCAAGGCCGATTCGGCGTTGCTGAACAACGGCAAGCCTTTCTTCATTCCAGACCATCTGGGAAGAATAGAGTATGAAACCGAACTGGTGGTGCGCATCTGCAAGTTGGGCAAGACTATTCCGCAGCGCTTTGCCCATCGCTACTATGATGCAGTGACTGTGGGTATCGACTTTACGGCACGCGAGATGCAGAAGAAACTGAGAGAAGCTGGACAGCCATGGGAACTTGCCAAGGGCTTTGACGGGTCTGCCGCCATCGGCGAATGGGTAGATATCCAGAAGTTCCGCGACATCCAGGCCATCCATTTCCATCTCAACATCAATGGTGAGAATGTGCAGGAAGGCTGTTCGAGCGATATGCTCTACAAGGTGGATGAGATTATCTCGTACATCAGTCAGTACTTCACGCTGAAGACGGGAGACCTGCTCTATACGGGTTGTCCTACGGGCTGTGGCCCAGTGAAGATTGACGACCACCTGGAGGGCTATATGGAAGATAGAAAGGTGCTCGACTTTCATTGTAAATAATCGAATTGAAGTCCCTTTATGGGATGGATCTAAAATCCTTGCTTAGGAATATATGAACAGAAATAAGATTTGGAAGGTCTTCGGACTTTGGTTGTGCCTCATGGCGATGGCAATGCCTGCTTCGGCACAGAAATTCTTTAACCTCACCTCGCAAGAAGTGAAGGTAGATTCGGTGTTGCCTCAATTTGTGTATTCCTTCCCCCTGCAAGGAGCTTATCAAGACTCTATTTATACGGTAGAGGTGAAATATCCGGAGTATGTGGATATGCCGGCTACCGATATTGTAAACTATAACTGCCTTTCGGGAGCAGCGCTTCCTGAACAGGTGGCTATCAGCCAGCAAGTTACTGAATGCCGTAAGGAGGGCTTGCTGGTTGTTACTTTCTCTCCTTTGGTATTCCGCAACAATCGTTATCAGGTTTTGGCGAGCTTCATGCTGGACGTGAAAGCCCGCCCCTTGAAGCGTGCCCAAATCAAGGCTCGCTTGCTGAGTCGTGCAGATAATGATGCTAATTCCATCTATGCAGCACACTCGGTGTTGGCAAGCGGGAAATGGGCTAAGATTAGAGTGAGTGAAACAGGTGTGCATCAGCTGACTACGGATGTGGTGCGTAGAGCAGGTTTTACCGACATCAATAAGGTGAAAATCTATGGCTATGGCGGTAATCTGCAAAAAGAGGCACTTTATGCAGAAGACATCAAGGAAACTGATGATTTGAAGGAAGTAGAACAGTGTGTGGTGGATGGAAAGCATTATTTCTATGCACGTGGACCTGTGAGCTGGAAAAACGACCTTCGTGTTAGAAATCCATATTCTGATTACGGCTATTATTTCATTACCCAGACAGATGAAGCTCCTACCTTGATAGATTCGGCAGCCTTTGTGCAGGCCAACTATCCGCAGAGTGAGCATTATCACTCGCTTTATGAGGTGGATAGCTACAGCTGGTTCCCGGGAGGAAGAAATCTCTTCAACCCAACTGCGGTGAAAGTGGGAGAAAGCCAGAATGTGGTGATTGTTAATAAAACAGGCAATTCTAGCGGAAAGGTGACTGTGGCTGTCAGTTCAGGTATCAACAGTACGGTTTCAATTCTCAAGAATGGAACCGCCTTGGGGACATTGACCTTGAAACTTCCTCTCAATAGTTCGGGAGGAACTTATTCCAAGGGAGTAGTGAACAGTACTTCTTATTTCCTTTCCGACTTGAAGGAGAAAGATACGATTTCCATCAAGCCGCTTACGGGAGGTCCTGTGCGTCTGGATTATGTATCCATGCGCTGGGACGCTGAAATTCCATTTGTCGGTTTTGGCAAGGAGGTTCCTGCTGCCCAGTATGTTTATGGCATTACCAATCAGGATCATCATGCCGATCCGCTGGCAGATATGGTCATCATCATTCCTACATCCCAGAAACTGCTGAAGCAGGCTCAGAGACTGAAGGAATTCCACGAAAGCCACGATAGTCTCCGTGTGAACATTGTTCCTGCTGATGAATTGTATAATGAATTCTCCAGTGGAACCCCAGATGCCAATGCCTATCGCCGTTATCTGCGTATGTTGACCGATAAGGCAACCAAGGCAGAAGATATGCCGAAATATCTCCTGCTCTTTGGAGATTGTGTGTGGGATAATAGAATGCTTACATCCGATTGCCGCAAACTGAATCCGGATGACTATCTGCTCTGCCATGAGAGTGAAGACTCTTTCAGTGAGGTATACTGTTATGTAAGCGATAGTTGGCTGGGTATCATCGGCGAAGGAAAAGGCGGAGATCCTAAAACGGAGTTGCAGGATATTGCCGTGGGAAGATTCCCTGTGACTACAGCCGAAGAAGCCAAGATTATGGTTGATAAGACCATCAACTATATGAAGAACGAAAATGCAGGTGCCTGGCAGAACACCCTGATGTTCATGGGTGACGACGGTAACGACAACCTCCACATGAAGGATGCGAATGAAGTGGCTGATGATGTGGCTACGCTTTATCCTGACTATCTGATAAAGAAGGTGATGTGGGATGCTTATACCCTAGAGACTTCTTCTACGGGTAATACCTACCCAGAGGTGACTAGAATCATCAAGCAGCAGCAAAATGCGGGTGCTTTGATTATGGATTATGCTGGACATGGAAGCCAGACGCAGATATCGCATGAAAGTGTGCTCAAGATTACGGATTTTGAAAATTTCCGTAATGCTAACTTGCCTTTGTGGGTAACGGCTTCCTGCGACATCATGCCATTCGATGGTGTGGTTTCTACGGTTGGCGAGTCCGCCTTGCTGAATGCAAATGGAGGAGCCGTGGCCTTCTATGGTACCACACGTACGGTGTTTGCCCAGGAGAACAAGTATATCAATCGTGCTTTTATGCGTCGCGTGTTAAGTACTGTGAATGGTAAGCCTATCACCATCGGCGAAGCCCACCGGTTGGCACAGAATGATGTGATGACCGGAGCTGCGAAAGAAGGTGAGAGTGATCGCACGCAAAACCATCTGCAATATTCCCTGCTGGGTGACCCTGCCTTATCGCTGAATTTCCCTACCATGAAGGTGGTGCTCGATTCCATCAATGGCATTGCTTGCGAGCGTACTGATACGATGCCGAAATTGAAGGCTGGATCGATAGCCAGGATTGCCGGTCATATAGAAGGAAAGGCTGACTATCAGGGCGTGGTTACTGCTACGGTGAGAGATTCCAGGGAACTCATTACCTGTAAACTGAATAACACGAAAGAAGCAGATAAAGCCTTCCAGTTCTATGATCGCCAGAAAACGCTCTATCAGGGCTCCGACAGCGTATCAAACGGAAAGTTCTCTTTCAGCTTTGCCGTTCCAAAGGATATCAACTATTCGGATGCTACGGGATTGCTGAACCTTTATTCCATCAGCAATGATAAGACGATGAGAGCTCATGGAACCAGTGAAAAGTTTACGGTGGGTGGTAGCGTAGAATCAAGAAACGATTCCATCGGTCCATCTATCTACTGTTATCTTAACTCGCCATCATTTGTGGATGGAGGCGATGTGAATACCACTCCATTCTTTGTGGCTAAGCTTTCGGATAGGGATGGCATCAATGCTGCAGGAAGTGGTATCGGTCACGACTTGCAGTTGGTGATTGATGGTGATATGACCAAGACTTACAATCTCAATGATTATTTCACCTACGACTTCGGCACCTATACCAGTGGTTCTACCTATTATAGTATTCCTGAGTTGGCACCAGGCAAGCACCAGCTTACCTTCAGAGCTTGGGATATCCAGAACAACAGTTCTGCCACAACGCTCAACTTCAATGTGGTGTCAGGCTTGAGACCGTCGCTCTTCGATATTGGTGTAACAGAGAATCCGGCAAAGAGCTCTACCACCTTCATCGTATCGCATGATAGAAGGGAGAGCAACATGGATGTGGTTATCGAACTCTTTGATACATCAGGCAGACAGCTCTGGCGTCATGCTGAGAGTGGAATCCCTACATCTGATACCTATACTGTGACATGGAACCTGTCGGTAGATGGCGGGCGGCCATTGGGTACGGGTGTTTATCTGTATCGGGTGAAGGTGGCTTCAGAAGGAAGCAGTTATACTTCGAAGGCCAAAAAACTGATAGTCGTAAGATAAGCTTTTTGGATGATGTAAGTGCTTGAATATAAGAAAGAATAAAGAAACAATAAATAATATAAGAAATGATGAATAGAAGAACAATCAGAATATTCGCAATAGGCTTGCTCTCTGTGTTCGCATTGAATGCAAGTGCGAATGATGACGATACAAAAGAGTCTCTTTTCAATCCGGTGAACTATGCGGTAATCTCGCAGACCATAGCCCCTGATGCCCGTGGTGGCGGTTTGGGAGATGTGGGTGTAGCTACCGACCCGGATGTGAATTCACAGTATTGGAACCCGGCTAAATATCCGTTTAACATCTCCAGAGCAGGTGTGGCTTTGAACTTTACCCCATGGTTGCGCTCTTTGGTCAACGATATGAACTTGGCTTATCTGTCGGGTTACTATCGCATCGGCGACTATAGTGCCGTGTCAGCTTCTCTCCGCTATTTCAACATGGGTGAAGTGTTTACACAAGATCCTAACGTGAATGCCAATGCCAACACCATCAATCCATACGAGATGTCGCTGGATGTGGCTTACTCTATGATGTTGAGCGAGAAGTTCTCTCTGGCTGCAGCTATCCGCTGGATTTATTCCGATTTGCGTTTCGACTATACAGAGGAAAACTCTCCAGCTTCAGCCTTTGCAGCCGATATTGCTGCCTACTATCAGAACTATATCAACATCGGACAGCGTGAGTGCCAGTTGGGTGTGGGTTTGAATATCTCTAACATCGGTAGTAAGATTACCTTCAGCGGTAAGGAGTATGGTGAGTTCCTGCCTACCAACATGCGTCTGGGTGCATCCCTGATGATTCCTATTGACGAGTACAACCGTTTCACGATCTCTGCCGATGCCAATAAGTACCTGGTTCCTACCGTTCCTGCTCAGGAAGAGGGAGAGGATAACTCGGAGTATGAAGACCGTGTGCATCGTGAGTATGATGATATTTCGGGTATCAGCGGTATCTTCAAGAGTTTCGGCGATGCTCCAGGCGGCTTCAAGGAGGAGTTGGAGGAAATCAACTATGGTGTAGGTGCTGAATATATCTATAACGATAAGTTTGCGCTCCGTGCCGGTTATCACCATGAGAGCCAGAGCAAGGGTAACCGCAAGTATTTCACCGTGGGTGCCGGTTTCAAGATGAACGTCTTCTCGTTGGATGCTGCCTATGTGGTGGCTACAGCCAAGAGTAACCCATTGGACCAGACCTTGCGCTTCACCCTTTCATTCGATATGGATGGTCTGAAGGATCTCTTTAAGAGATAGTTCTTTAAGTTAATAGTTTATAGTTGATAATTTATAGATGTTGGGAGAAATATAATATGGATATACGTGTAGGATTTGGATATGATGTCCACAAACTGGTGGAGAACCGCGATTTGTGGCTCGGAGGAATCAAGATAGACTATGAGTTGGGATTGCTGGGTCATAGCGATGCCGATGTATTGATACATGCCATTTGCGATGCACTTTTGGGTGCTGCCAATATGCGCGACATCGGTTATCACTTCCCTGATACGGCAGCAGAGACACTGGATGTAGATTCCAAGATATTGCTCAAGAAGACTATGGATCTGATTGCTACCAAGGGATATACCTTGGGCAATATTGATGCCACAGTCTGCGCCGAACGCCCAAAACTCAATCCTCATGTGCCAGCCATGAAGGCTTGTCTGGCAGAAGTGATGGGAGTGGATGAGGACCAGATTTCCATTAAGGCAACGACCACCGAAAAGCTCGGCTTTACGGGAAGAATGGAAGGAATCTCAGCTTATGCCACCGTGTTGATACAAAGGGCATAATTACACTCAAAAGGTGTTAAGAACTATTGATTTATAGCAATTCCTTTGATGCAAATCAAAAAATATTCAAAAAGGAAGCATTTTTTTGATGAAACATTTGGTAAATAGAAAAAATCATCGTATCTTTGCACCGTCAAAAGGTTAATAGATTGTTTAGGTTAGTAGTAATAGATTTAGGTTTTTAGTTATTAGGTTTTAAGGTAGATTGTTTAACAGATAATTGAGAAGGTCGTGAGACTATTTTGATTAGATTTTTTTAAGTTAAACATAAGTGCATGCCACAGCTCGTTGAGAGTTGTTGCATGTTTCTTTTTGCTTAAGGCTTATCTCAATCTTGGTTCATCACCTTTTTGCTTGAGGCTTATCTCAATCTTTGTTCATAACCTTTGAATGTGTATTCAAAGCTTTTGAACGTATGTTCAAAGGCTTTGAACTTAAGTTCATAACCTTTGAACATAACTTTCTTCTAAGGAACATAACTTTTTCTATTAGTAATAAAAGGTTTTATTACTAGTCTTATTAACGAGTCTTATTGACTATCATCCCACTTTTTGGAGCTTTTCTTTAAAGAAAAGCCTTCATTTCTTTTGTTAGCACATTTTTTTTCGTTATCTTTGCAACTGAAAGCTATAAATAAAAGCTATTATAAGAAGATGAGAGTACTTATAGTAAATACAAGTGAGAAGACAGGCGGTGCGGCTGTAGCTGCCAATCGCCTGATGGATGCCCTTAACAACAATGGTGTTAAGGCTAAGATGCTGGTGCGTGATAAGGAGACTGATGACATAACCGTTGTCAGTTTGCCCCGTTCCTCCAAGTTGCGCTGGAACTTCCTGTGGGAGCGTTGGTGCGTATTCTGGCATCTTCATTTCTCGAAGCATCATCTCTGGGAAGTAGATATGGCAACGGCAGGATCGGATATTACCAAGCTTCGTGAGTTTCAGGAAGCGGATGTCATCCATCTTTCCTGGATCAACCAGGGCATGCTCTCATTGAAAAGCATCCGGAAGATATTGAAGAGTGGTAAACCGGTGGTGTGGACGATGCACGACCTTTGGGCTGCTACGGGCATCTGTCATTATGCCCGTGGATGCAACCGCTATGCCTCTTCCTGTGGAAATTGCCCGCTCTTGCCTCATAAGGGAAGCAAGAACGACGTTTCTGCCAAGATATTCGGGCGTAAGAAGGAACTGTATCATGGTGGCAACATTCATTTCGTAAGTTGCAGCAGATGGCTGGAGCAACAGGCCAAGAAGAGTGCCCTCTTCGTAGGTCAGCGCATTACTAATATTCCTAATCCGATAGACACACATGTGTTCTGTCCGCAAGACAAGGCAGAAGCACGCTTGCGTGCCGGATTGCCTGCCGACAAGCGTATCATTCTCTTTGTTTCTCAGCGTGTAACGGATGAGCGAAAGGGAATGAAGTATTTCGTAGAGGCGATAGACAGGTTGGTGAAGAAATATCCGGATATGGTGAAGCATACGGCTATTGCCATCTTGGGAGGGCATTCCGAGGAGATAGAATTGTCTTTGCCTTCTTATTCCCTGGGCTATGTGAGCGATGTGAAGCAAATTGTGAATATCTATAATTCCGTGGATGTCTTCGTTCTGCCTTCTCTGGAGGATAATTTGCCAAACACCATCATGGAGTCTATGGCATGTGGTGTGCCTAGTGTGGGCTTTAAGGTGGGTGGTATCCCTGAGATGATAGACCATCAGAAGACCGGCTATGTAGCCAACTATCGTGATTCCGATGATTTGGCAGAGGGCATTCATTGGGTATTGGAAGAAGCCGATATGAAGAACTTGCAGCAGGCTTGCCTGCATAAGGTGACCCAATGCTACTCGCAGCATTCGGTGGCACTTAGATATATAGAGGTGTATAATCAGGCATTGGCCTACAAAAACTATCATCTATGATAAAATTCACCGTAGTTACCTGTACGTTTAATGCCGAAAGTGTATTGCAGCGTACATTGGATAGCGTCAATAAGCAGACTTATTGCAATGTGGAGCATCTGATTATCGATGGCGTGTCTAAGGATAAGACGCTGGCAATGGTCAAGGCATATCAGCATAAGGCGCAAGTGGGGGAGAATGCCCATGAGATTGTTGTCTATTCAGAACCCGACAAAGGTCTCTATGATGCCATGAACAAGGGCATTGATAGAGCCACGGGTGACTATCTCGTGTTTCTGAATGCGGGCGACGTGTTTCCTTCGGAAGACACCTTGGAGTATGTAGAAGGCTGCGTAGGCGAAGGAGAAATTTTGCCTGGTGTGCTTTATGGTGATACCGATATTGTGAATGATGAGGGGTGCTTCCTACGCCATCGTCGTCTCACTCCTCCCAAGAAGTTGACCTGGCGTTCGTTTAAATGGGGAATGTTGGTGTGCCATCAGTCGTTCTATGCCCGTACCGATATTGCCCGAGAGGTGCATTACGATTTACACTATCGCCTTTCGGCTGATGTGGATTGGTGTATCCGCATCATGAGAGAGGCAGAACGTCGCCATCAGCCTTTACGCAATGTCAATGCCGTCATCACCAACTATCTGGATGGGGGTATGTCGGTACAGAACCATAAGGCTTCGCTCAAGGAACGCTTCGAGGTGATGAGGAATAATTATGGCATTATCACCACCTTGTTGGTTCATGCCTGGTTCGTGGTGCGAGGTATATTCAAAAAATAGGTGGATAAATTTACTATGGGGGTTATTTTTGCTGTTTAAATATGGGTGGTGAACAATTATTACCCTCTAAAAAACAGATTTTACCCCTATATTGCGATTTTTTCCCCTATCTTTGCACTTGAAAAGATAACTCTTGCATTGGGTTTGTACTTGATGGCAGGAATAATTGATTCGTATAAAACAGTATTACTCAAATAAAAAATAACTTTCATATTCATGTTTTAGACAATTGTAAATAACTTTAGTTTTTAAATTTAATAGGAATAGGCTTTTCAGGTGAGAGTAACATCTGGTAAGCGATATTTGATAAATTAAGGAAGCGTCAGTCGGGAGACTGGCGCTTTTTTATGTGTTTTAGGATTACTTAAGTAATAATTTCTGTGAAAAGCATGATGGTTTCTATATTTTATTGTATCTTTGCAACATGAATCCAATAGCACAAACTATCATATTGTCGGCTTCTGCGGTGAGAATGCTCCCACATATAGCCATGTATCTGCTTCACAAGAAGGAGATAGACCTTGATTTGCTCAAGGTGCAGGACCAAAAGCCAACGTTACTGAACTTCATCAAGGCTTGCACTCGTGAAAGAAGTTTCCGTAACCTCTTCTATTATCGACTGGGAGAGTATCGCTCGGTGTTCATCAGTTGGCTGTTGCCGCCAGAACGAACCATGACTATCTGGTGCCCGCATATAGGAAAAGGAGCACATTTTGAACATAGTTATGCCACCTATCTCAATGCCGACTCCATAGGTGATGATTTCTATTGCCTGCAGATGGTGACGCTGGGAAATGGCAAGGGGGGAAGACCAACCATCGGAAATGATGTGAAAATCTATACGGGAGCAACTGTCTTTGGTGCTGTCCGCATTGGTAATCATGTAACGATAGGGGCAGGAGCCGTAGTCTTCCAGAATGTGCCTGATGGAGCAACTGTAGTGGGGAATCCTGCAAGAATCATTCAGAAATAATTCATTTTAAAGATATAAGATATGAACTATGCACTTATCATAGCCGGAGGTTCTGGCAATCGTATGGGACAAGATATCCCAAAACAGTTTATGCATGTTGATAATTGTCCTATCATCATTCATACGATGATGGCTTTCCAGAAGCATCCCGATATTCAGGGAATTGCTGTGGTGTGTCTGGCGGGCTGGGAAACCGTGTTGCAATCCTATGCCAATCAGTTTTGCATCACTAAACTGAAATGGATATTCCCTGGTGGCAGCAATGGTCAGGAATCTATCCATAATGGTATCTACGGCTTGAAGAAAATGGGCTGTGGTGACGATGACCTGGTTTTGGTGCATGATGCCGTGCGCCCACTCTTGTCGCAAGACATCATCTCATCCAATATCGCCATCTGCCAAAAGTACGGTTATGCCATTACGGGTATCAAATGTAGAGAGGCTATCCTGGAGAGTGAGGATGGTTTCACGACTAATACAAGTATTCCTCGTGATAAGTTAATCCGTACCCAGACACCTCAGACTTTCCGGTTGGGAAACCTCATCGCAGCCCATGAGGAAGCCAAGGAGAAAGGCATCACCAATTCGGTGGCATCCTGTACCTTGATGGCGGAACTGGGAGGTAGACAGATGCATATCGTTCCTGGCTCAGAAAAGAACATCAAGATTACTACTGTGGAGGATCTGGAAATTCTGAAAGCTTTGATGAAGGTTCAGCCGGAGTCTTGGCTCAAATAACGTTGGAGTATGGTTCTCTTTTATATGAGAATATGGGTTAAAGTTGGAAATGTTAGGCAACTGTTAGATTTATGTTAGATTTTTCACCTTATCAGAAAGATATAGCTCGTCTTTTCCAGGATGGATTAGACTTGGAGCGTTTGCGTGACAAGACCATTCTTGTGGTGGGTGCCACGGGATTGGTAGGAGGTTGCGTGGTGGATGTATTGATGCAGAATCCTGCTCGGTGCTACAAAGTGATAGCTGCTGGTCGCAATAAGGAACGTGCCCAGCAGAAGTTTGCGGCTTATTGGGAAGATGAGTCTTTCTTTTTTGCAAAGATAGATGTCACCCAGCCTATTATCGAGAGCATGAATAGAATGAGAGTGGAATCTGTTTGTGATGAACTGGCTGAGGGGGCTGATTATATCATAGATGCGGCAAGCAATGCGAGTCCTAATTTCTTCAGTCGGGAACCTGTAGAGGTGATGAAAGCCAATATCAATGGTGTGTCCCATCTCATAGAATATGGATTGAGACATCGCATGAAGCGCATGGTTTACGTTTCTTCCGGCGAGATCTATGGCGAAGGCGATGGTTCTGAGTTTACCGAGAAAAGCAGCGGATATGTGGATTGTGCCTCTGTGCGTGCCTGCTATCCATCGTCGAAGCGAGCTGCCGAGACGCTTTGTATGGCATACGGAGCAGAGTATGATGCCGATGTGGTGATAGCCAGACTGAGCCATACCTATGGTCCGGGCTTTACCGAGAGTGATAATCGGGTGTATGCCCAGTTTATCCGCAATGTTCTCAGGGGGGAAGATATCGTCTTGAAGAGTAAGGGTGAGGCTTTCCGCTCCTGGCTCTATGTGGTAGATGCCGCCCATGCCATCTTGCGCCTCTTGCTGGATGGTGAAAGGGGCAATGCCTATAATGTGGCACATTCTGAATCAAATATCTCCATTCGCCAACTGGCAGAACTGATAGCCAGGAAAGCGAATAGGAAGGTGGTGTTTGATATTCCTGAGGAGGATGCGCAGCAGGGCAATACCACGCCTATCACCAAGGCAACCTTTAATACGGATAAGCTCAAGGCTTTGGGCTGGAGACCGCTCTTTGATGTGGAAGAAGGTTTTGGACATACTTTGCAGGATGTGAGAAAGAGCACATCTGAATAAAATGAGGGTGTATCATAAAGTCAGTCCTTTACAGTTTTTAGGCACGGATTACACGGATTACACGGATTTTTAAGAGAGATGATAATCGCTTTACTTATATTAGCACTATAAATCCGTGTAATCCGTGTAATCCGTGCCTTATCTATATCCTAAGAAGCTTATGACACACCCTCTCTTGTGTTATAGCTTTCTTTTAATCTCGTCCCATGTTTCCCTTTTTTCCATGTTCAGATAGTAGCGCAGGTGCTTTTCTACTCTTTGTTCTACGGGTGGGAACTTCATATAGTCGCCAAAGAAGTGGCGCAGATAGGTATCTGCCTGCTCTGGCAGCAAGACGGTGGTATCTTCGAATGGGAATTCCTTTCCCTTGCCAAGCCATTCCTTCGGGAAAATCTCTTTGTAGTGGTAGGAACCCGTATTCACCAGTACGTTCTTCGCCTTGTCGAAGTCATATCGGTGACTCATCTCGTCCATCTGCTGGATAAGATGATGGCGCATCTTGCTGCGGCAGAAGAAGGCGAGTGTCTTGATGGCAAACCGGCCCCAGGTTTCCTTGTGCAGGAGCAGGGAAATATAATCGATAAAGGTGTTGTGAGTGGTTACGGCGTTCAGACGGTTGATGGTCTTTGAGTATTTGCGATACAGAGCCTTCGCCGTTTCCAGGTCATCGTCGGTGGCATCAAGAGGGAAGATATCTACGTAAAGACCGATGATGCAGGGACGCTCCTTCTCCTCAATAAGAGTGGTTTCGCGATTCACGAGTTTGGAGAAATACAGAGGGTACGATTCGTTGTTGTAGGGAGTCACTACCTCGTATTTGCCAAAGTCTTCGTGTTTGGCGATTTCGAGCAGACGGTCGTAGTCGGGGCGTGGCATCAGCACGTCGATGTCATCGTCCCAGGGAATCATTCCGTGGTGACGGGCGGCTCCGATGGCGGTGCCGGCACAACAGTAATATCTGAGGTGATACTTGTTGCAGATGTCGATGAATGCCTTCAATATATCGAGTATTGTGGCGTTCCATTCCTTCTTGATGTTCTTAATATCCATATTTTTTCTGTTTTACGACTGCAAAAGTAAGCAAAAAGTTTTGAACTTCAAACTATTTATGCTACTTTTGCACTTTAAAAAGTAAAATCAAGTAATATTCCATATTTATCAGATAGAAACGATGGCAGAATCATTAAAGGAAAAAACCGCCAAGGGATTGTTTTGGGGAGCTATGAACAGTGGCTCCACCCAGGTACTCAATATCCTCTTTGGCATCTTCTTGGCGCGCTTGTTGTCGCCAGCCGATTATGGTATTATCGGCATCCTCACCATTTTCACCCTGATTGCGGGCAATCTGCAGAGTAGCGGTTTTACCCAGGCATTGGTGAATATCAGGAAACCCACCGACAACGATTATAATTCGGTGTTCTGGTTTAATGTCCTGGTGAGTCTTACCATGTATGTGGTGCTCTTTTTCTGTGCGCCGCTGATAGCTGATTTCTTTCATCAGCCTTGTCTCACCTCCTTGTCGCGCTTTGTGTTCCTGAGTTTCTTCATCTCTTCGTTTGGTATCGCCCAAAACGGGTATATGATGAAGAACATGATGAACAAGGAGATAACCATTGTTAATTTCATGGCTTTGATCAGCTCGAATGTCGTGGGCTTGGTGCTGGCATTCAACGGCATGGCCTATTGGAGTCTTGCCTGGCAGCAGGTTATCTTCATCCTCGTGTTGAATATTGGAAGATATTATTATACGGGATGGCGCCCGAACTTTCATATCGATTTCGGACCCGTGAGGAAGATGTTTGGATTCAGTGTGAAACTCCTGGTAACCAACATCATCAATACGGTGAGCAACAATGTTTTGACCTTTGTGTTTGGCCGATTTTATCCGATTAATGATGTGGGTAACTATAGTCAGGCTTATAACTGGGATACCAAGGCTAATTCGTTTGTTGCCAATACGGTGGGACAGATAGCGCAGCCCGTCTTGGCTTTTATCCAAGACGATAAGAACCGCGAGTTGATGGTGTTTAGAAAGATGCTCCGTTTCACGGCGTTCCTTTCTTTCCCATTGATGTTTGGCTTGACCCTGGTATCACGTGAATTCATCTTGATTACGATTCATGAGAAATGGATAGCCAGTGTGCCGCTGTTGCAGATTCTTTGTGTGAGCGGTGCCTTTATGCCTATTTATACGCTCTATCAGAACCTGGCTATCAGCAAGGGGCGTTCTGATGTGTATATGTGGTGCAACATCGGTCAGGTAGTGGGTTTGCTCGCCTTGGTATTGTTTTGTCATCAATATGGCATCCAGACCATGGTGATAGCCTACACTTTGTTTATTATAGCCTGGCTCTTGGTCTGGCAGTGGATGCTGAAGCGTGTTGCCGGATTGCGGTTCCTGGATGTGGCAAAGGATATACTGCCATTCATGCTCTGTGCGGCAGCCACGATGGTAGTTACCTATTTCATGACCCGCAGCCTGCAGAACATCTATCTCTTGCTGCTGGTTCGTCTGCTGGTTTCAGCCACCATCTACTTCTGTATCATGAAACTGCTGAAGGTGCAGATATTAGAAGAGTGTATAGCCTTCTGTAAGCGAGGTAAATAAGATTCACCTTCTTGACAGGTACACCTTTTTTGATGAGCTTGATGATGAGGCGGATGAGGCAGCTCTTAGGCTTGTAGGCGAGTGCCTGATCCACCTTTTCGAAGGCTACCTGTGCGTTTGCCGCCCAGCGGTAGGCATTGACGATGCCTATCTCTGTGGCCCTGAGGTACTGATGCTCCTTATCATTCTGCTCGAAAAAATCGATGAGTCGGCGGGTTGACTTGAAGTATGACAGGAGATTCTTTTCGGAGATGTTGTGATTATAGGAATTCTCATTGTCGGTGCGATAGTAATATACCGCATCTTCGATGTTCACCTTTTTGCCATAAAACATGAACTGGGCATTCCAGAAAAGATCTTCTGCATAGTTAATGCCCTCTTCAAAGAATATCCTGTGCTCCATGATGAGCGAACGCTTATAGATTCTGCCCCACAGACGATTGGTGATGATGTTCTGGCAAACGAGCAGTTTGAGCAGTTTCTCATCAGAAACGTCAAAAGGTTTCTGGAGTATTCCTGCTTTTCCTTCGCACCATTCCCAGTAGCCGCCATCAATCAGATCGGCATGGGTGCTTTCGGCTTTTGTGGTCAGTTTTTCTACTGCATCTTTCGGCAGCATGTCATCGCTATCGGCAAATAAAAGATAATCGCCTGTAGCCGCCATCAATGCCGTCTGTCTTGCGGCGCCCACGCCCCGATTCCTGTCGTGGTGGATGATGCGTACCTGCTGTGCTCTTCCAGGATATTCTTTCAGAAGCGATTGTAGAATATCGATACTTTTATCGGGGGTACAGTCATCTACAAAGATGTATTCGATAGAGGCATACGACTGCTCGAACAGTGAACGGGCGCACTGTTCGATATATTTTTCTACCCCATAGATAGGGGTTAAGATACTTACTTTCAGCATGATGGTTTTAATCTAAGATACTTTTTTATCTTGTTAGATACTCGAATATCAGCGTGCTGTTATAGAAGAACAGGAAGATGGTGATAACTGCGAGTCCTCCACGAAAATAAGGCAGATATTTCTCCTTACAGTTTCTGATGATGTATCCGATACAGATCGGAATGATGAACGCCCAATGGGCAGCCATGATATAAACCTCGTTCAGTCCGAATCCCATTACCAGATGGATGAAGGCATCGCATGCCACCCATGAGGCAGTGAGCCAGAGAAAGGCTGATTTTCTTCCCATCCAAAAGCCTATGCACAGCAGAATCACGATGATTCCCTCTATGATATAAGGAATAGGGGTCTGGTATTTCACGAAAATCGGGCGATGGCTGTGGATATCTTCCAGAAGATGTTCCCTATGCAGGATAAGCGATTCGCCAAAAACGTTTTCAACCAATGATTCTGAACGGGAGATAGACATATCAGCCCATGAAAGCATGCCTCGTTTCTGGATTTTCTTGCCAGCGATAGCCTTATCGTGCTTTTGTTTCTGTTCCATTTTTGCCCTAAAGGTGCTGTCTTTTGCTGCTTTCTTAGCAACGAGTCGTTCTCCTTCCAGGCGATTAGGAATAATGAATGCCTTGTTCTGATAAATGCCTGCAGCTCCTATCAGCAGGGTAGGCAAGATAATTCCCAATGCCAGATATTTCAGACGGAAGAGTCTTTTGCCATTGGTAAAGAGGGAAGCAAGGAAGGTTTTGGCGCCATTGCTCAGCGTGATGCCTGCTGTGAAGAAAAAGAGCAGGGCACTTTGCCACCAAGCCATGCTTCTGTGTTCCAGCTGCTGCCTGCCGGCTATATAAAGTGTCATCGACAGGAAGAAAAGCGACATGCCGAAATGGTCATCCACAAAGGTGACGAGCAGTACGTAGGCAAAGGAGAAGAGCATTGCCGTAAGCACATTGCTGTCTATTGTCTTCAACTGCATTACCTCACTGAAGATTCTTCGGAAGAAGAGTGTGGAGTAGGTGGAGAAGAAAGTCATCATCACCGCTACGATGGTAGTCGCCCAGTTTCTTGAGGTGAGTTCTATCAGCCAACCGTTCAGTACCGAGAAAGGATAGAGGAAGAATGGGAGCATGGGGTGGCGATACTCCGTGTAATACACCTTCCACTTCGAGAGGGTAAGATAGGTGTATGGGTCGAAACCTGAAATCTGAAAGTTCTTGGTAAAGAGCGTCCAGAATCCAGCTTTCGGTTTGCCGAAATCTTCAAAATGATAGGTTATCATCAGCACATTGAAGGCGATGATAATGATGAGTGCAATCAAGGCAAAGAGCCTTTCTTCTTTTTTAATCTTAAATATATTGTTCATTTTCTGATTATTTTCTCTTGTTCTATTTCTCCTTTTGTCGGATAGATACATCCGGCATTATCGGCTTAACGCTGCAAAAGTAATTGTTTTTTCTGAATCTTCAAAATGATAAGCTTTATTTTGTGGCTTTTTTAGATAAAAACGGAGTTTTATTTTGTGTTCTCTTTTATTTGATGTATCTTTGCGTCCATATTGATGGAGTTTTCCATGATGTGAATATGGTAATTTGAAACAGTAAAACAGATAAAGATAGTAACAATGAAACATGCTTTCCTGATAATGGCTCATGGCAGCTTGCCGCTTCTAAGGGTATTGCTGTCGATGCTCGATGATGAGCGAAATGATATATTTCTGCATATCGACCGGAAATCGAATATGCTTGATGGCGCCGAACCGCTGGCTCTTTCCAAGGCCCGCCTCTTTGTTCTGGAGCAGAGGGTGGATGTGCGTTGGGGAAACCTGAGTCAGATTAAGGCGGAGTATGTGCTTTTCGAGGAGGCTTTGAAGCATGGACCTTATGCCTACTACCATCTGCTGAGTGGACAGGATTTGCCTATTAAATCGCAGGATTACATTCATCAGTTCTTCGATGAGCATCAGGGCAAGGAGTTTGTGGGCATCAATCATGGTGCGGAATTTGAATGGGATTGCCGCAGGAAGATGATGCGTTATTGGCTCTTTACGAGTTTTACCCGCTCGAAGTATGGGGCTTTGAATGCCATCACCAGGCGACTCAATAAATATCTTTCCATGTTGCTTATGCCTTTCCTTCATCGCCCGAAGATGGATTTTGCCAAGGGTGCCAACTGGGTGAGCATCACGCAGGCATGCGTGGAGTATGTGGTGAGCCAGAAGCCGTTTGTGTTGAAGAGATTCAATTACACATTCTGCCCTGATGAGTTCTTTTTGCAAACCTTGGTGTGGAACCATCCAACCTTCCGAGCCGCCTTGTACTCAGAACAAGATGAATACGAAGGCTGCATGCGACTCATAGATTGGAAACGGGGGAATCCATACGTTTGGACCTTAGAAGACAAAGAGGAGTTGAAGCAAAGCAACCGCCTCTTTGCCCGTAAGTTTGATATGAAGCATGAGGATATCATCCATTGGATCAAGGCTTCTTTTGGATAACAGCTTCTTCTGGTTCAGGCTTCTTATCCTAGCATGTAGCTCACTAGCAGATAGCCATTGCTTATCCAAAGATAGAGGGTGATGGCGATCATCAATCCTCTGAATGCCCATTTGATGCTCTTTCCTTTTGCCTTGAGTGTCAGGAAGGCGATGGCGATAGGAAGGGCATACATATAGTGTGCCGTCATGATGTAAACCTCGTTGATGCCGAAGCCCAAACCGATGTGGAGGGCGGCATCCAGCAGGAAGAACGTCATAGTGAGCCATAGGAACTTAGACTTCCTGCCGGCAAGGATTCCAAGTACAAAAAGCAGAACGATGCATGCCTCTACCACATAATTGACGGGCGATTGATATTTCACGATGACCGGACGGTTGCGTAATACGTCGCCCAGGAGGTTCTGCTGGTGCAGCATGATGCCTTCGCCGAAGAAATTTTCTACCAGGGTTTCGCCTCTGGAGGTTGTTTTATCGGTCCAGTTCATGAATTCGCCCTTGGCGATAGGCTTGCCTGTGTTCTTGTTCCATATCTGTTTATGGTCGCGTACATATTTGGCATGCGCATTGTCTTTGATGATTTTCTTGACGGCTGCTTCTACCTTTGCCGAGTCTTTTACCTGAGCAGTATCCTGATATTGCTGGTAAATCTTGGCTGTGGCTTCCTTGTTTTTCTTCATCTTAGCCTCATGCCGGGCCATCTCCTTAGGCCATACAAAGGTGCGGTATTCCCATCTTGCAAAGCCCCACATGAGGGCAGCTGGCAGGATGACGCCTAGCAGGAAGTATTTGATTCCGAAAAACTTCCTGCCGTTGGTGAAGAGGGCGGCAAGATAGGTTTTCAAACCATTGTTGAGTGAAACACCTGCGGTAAATACGAAGAGCAGGATGGTTTGCCAGATGGTGAGCTTTCTGCCTTTCTTGATGCAGACGCCTGTGATATAGAGCGTACAGAGCAATATCGTCATCGACATGATGAAATGGTCGGGTACCATCGCCGAAACCATCACATAGGCGAATGAACAATAGAACGCAGAGAGTAGGTTGGCATCAAAACGCTCGGTACCAATTACTTCTCTGAATATCCTGTAAAGGAAGATGAATGAATAGAAGGCACAGAATACCAGAATGGCTCCCACAAAAAACTGTACACCATTTGTTCCCGTGAGTTCTATCCACGCTTGGTTGATTTGGTTGGGAATATACATGAAGAACGCCAGCAGCGGGTGGCGATATACGTTGTATTCTGTGTCCCAGTGAGATACAATGCTGTAGGTAAGTGGGTCGAAACCTGCCACATGGAAGTTTTTAACGAAAAGCTTATGATAGCTATCTGTGATTTGCGAGAATTGAGCATAATACTTGATGATAGTCAGGGCATTGAGGACACATGCTATGATAAGCGCCACGAGTGCTGCTCCTCTTTCCTCTCGCTTGATTCTAAAAATATCGAATACCTTTTTCATTTCTTTCTCTTTTCTATTTCTTTAAGAAAAATCTTACCAATAAGAAGTTTACAGGAATGCAGATGCAGAGCGTTGGAATCATCGCCCATTGTTTAGCTAGCCCCAGACCAACAAAGAGGTTAAGGCAGATGGTCTGCATCGAATAGTTGACGACATGCGAGAGTGTGAATCCTGCTCCTCGTTTGGCATTCGCTTTCACCTTAAATGTATAGCGGGTACTGGCGATGAAGTTGAAGATGAAACTCACGACATAGGCGATGGTGTTGGCGGCAGTAGCCAGAGTATGGTCGCCCAATTGTGGAATGAAATGGCTCAACACTGGCATGATGGCCAGGTAGATGCCATATTGCAGCACCGTGGCTAGTCCGCCTACGATGCCGAATCTGATGACTTCGCCCAACTTCTCTCGTTTGGAGTCATCCATGTTGTTTATCTTGTTCTTGATATTCATCGTTTTATCTTTTTCGGCGTGCAAAAGTACGCCTTTTTCCTGTATTTAGCAAATATTCTTTCTACAAAATATTGATCTGTCTGGATTTATCTTAATAATTTCCCTTTTCCGAAGAGATAAGCCAGTTTGGTCTTCTCCATCACCTTGGCGATGAGCAGACTGCCTATAATGGCAAGGATAACGGTGACGGCAGCAAACGAAATCTCGCTCGGATCCCAGGTAAAGAGGGGATGATAGAACTTCGCAGCCATCGTAAAGATGGGGTGGAAGAGATAGATAGGCAGCGTGTTGCGCCCTATATATAATAAGGTGTCCTTGATTCTGTTGGTCACCTTTGCCACTTTTTCTATCATGGGACTGAAATCCTTGAAGCGTTCTGGAATATCGAGCAGGTGTTGCAGGAGCAGCAGGCAACTGATACAGCACCAGCAGGAGAAAACGATGGCCAGGTTGCCCCAGTCGTACCAGTCATCGCGGTAGAGCAGATAAATCCACAGGAAAATGGCGAAGAATTCGTGACGGAACAGCTTGCTCCACTCCGTCTTGCTCTGTCGGATAACTACACCGATGAAATAATAGGCAGCCGCACTTGCCGATAGGGCTGGAGTTTCTGATATTAGGAGCAGCGTAAGTGCGAAGACGAAAAGGCTGGCATAGGTATCTCTTTTTGTATAATTCTTGTGTAAATCATTCCAATTCCTTCCACGGAAGCTGAAGTAATAGAGGGTTCCGCAGATAATCATAGTTTGGATAAACCAATAGGGTCCGATAGAAGTGATGAAGATTTTCTCGCCTATCTGGGAGAGGGAGAGCTCTGTGATGCCATCTCTCACCGGCATATAATAGGAGAGGACTGAGAATCCTGTCACCATGATGACATAGGGCAGGGCGAGACATTTCAGATAGTTTCTCATCTGTCTTCCGGTTTTCTCGATATTGACAAGATAACCCGTGATGATGAGGAAGGTAGGCATCATAAACGAGAGAATGCCAGCCTTCAGATGTGGGTATGCATTGCCGAAACTCACAATATGAATCAATATCATGAGAATGATGAGGATGGCTCGTATCAAGTCGAGGTCTGTATTTCTTTTCATGTTATATTCTCAGTATTTCTTATCATGTTATTTTCTGTAACAGGAAGTTTATTATTCTCTGAATGGTTTAAAGTGTCCCTTGTCGGCGAAGGCAAGCATCTCTTTGTCGCCACGACTATCTCCAAAGGCTTCTATCTCATATTCAGAACGCTCGAAAGATTTTGCAGATTCAGAATGTGATGCTTGCGAAGAGACTAGTGCCTCTGTAATGCGGTTCACCTTCTCCTTACCGTAGCAATTGTTCGACTTGAAATAGCCTGTAAGTTTGCCATCTACTACCTCTATCTGAGTACCCAAAACCTGGATGCCTTTCAGGTTGCGGATTTCAAAGAAAGGGCGTACCCAGTTGTCGATACTGGCGCTTACTATGAATACTTTTGCCCCTGCTACCAATGCTTCATGCACTAAGGTAATGCCTTTGGGACGGAGCAGATGCTGATTCTCTTCGGCAAAACCACGGCAGAGCGCATCAAATTTCTCGATGCGCATGCCGGCGAAGAGGTGGGCGAATATCTGCTGTTTTGCCTTCCAGTTGGGATAAAGGTGCAGCTTCATCAGCACCAGTAAGGGGCTATACATCAGGAATACCATCAGAAAGCGTCCCTTTCCCTTGGCATACTTGATGAATTCAAGCAATGTATCGCTCGTGGTGAGGGTTCCGTCGAAATCGAAACAATATAATTTCTTCTTCATTTCTTTTTCTGTGTTTAAAATGTGCTCTTTTATAAAGATGTACTCTCCTTATTCTATATAGATAAGGAAGAGGAATGAAAGTAACCAGGCGAGAACGATAAACTGGGTGATTCTGTCTCGCAGGATAATCTTCGTAGGGTCGCCACTTTTCTGGTCAACCACGGCTATCTGGATGTAGCGAAGCAAGCCTACCAATACGAAGACACTGGTAAGATAGAGATATTCTGTGTGGAAATTCTCTATAACTTCAGGGCTCACGGTGTACATGATGTAGCATACCAGGGTAACCGAGGCGGTGATGGTTATCGCCTGGTTAATGAAGGTGAGGTTATATCTGCTGGTATTCTTTCGGGGAGCCTCGCCCGTCTTCTCCATCCGCAAGACGTCATCGCGGCGCTTGGCAAAACTCATGAAGAGGGTGATAAGGAAAGTCATCAACACAATCCATTTACTCAGAACGATTTGGGTGGCTATACCACCAGCCAACAGACGGAGCACGAAACCGAAGGCTACGATGCATACATCGATGATGGCATACTGTTTCAGTTTGGCGCAATAGCAGAGATTCAAAAGCCAATAGAAGGCAATGACGCCCATTGTTTTCCATGAATCGAGCAAACTGCACGCTCCCATCGAGAGGACAAACATCAGGAACATCAGTCCGTATGCCTGTTTTACGCTCACCGCTCCCGATGCTATCGGACGATGGCATTTCACGGGATGGCGGCGGTCTGCCTCCACATCATAGATGTCGTTGAAGCAATAGATGCTCGATGCAGCAAAGCTATAGGCTATGAAGGTAATCAAGCCTGCCAGCAAGGCATCGGTATGAAATAGGGCACCACCAAAGAAAAGTGGCACGAAGATAAACATGTTCTTAATCCACTGCTTGGGGCGAATCAGTCGCATCAAGGCAGCAAAACCTTTACTATCTTTTGTTTTATTCTCGTTCATAAAAAACTTTTTTACTTGATAATCTTAGATAATTCTCAGGAAATCCATCCTGCTATCTTACTCAGTATCCATGCTGCAGGCAGGGTGATGCCTATGCAGGCAAAGAAGGTTGGCCAATAGCCCCAATGATGAGGCTCTATGTATTTGAGTACAAAGTGGATATGGATAAGATAACATTCCAGACTGAGTGCTCCTACAAGCATAAAGCATCGGTTGAACCAATGGGGAGTGCGGCGGAAGATACGGTTGAGCAGCAGGATGCTGGTGATGGTGAGCGGGATGTAGAGCATGCGCTCCAGAAAGAGTGGAAACATGCCGTGTTTCTCCTGTTCCAGGAAGATGCTTGCCATCAGGGTCATCAAGAACATGAGCCATATCATCCATATCGATGCGCCATCCAGCGTCTGTTTCTGTCGCACCATCTCTCCCATGTTAATGCCGATGAAGAAGATAGGTACACGACTCCAGAATATCTCAAGATGTCCTACGGCATGATGGATGGGCGTAACGTATTGTACCAGGATGCACCACATAATCATCACCACCGGCAGCCATCGGTAGATAGGATGCCGTTTGATGAGTTCCATGTAGGCAGGGGCAAAGAGATAGAGCATCATCGTGGCAGGAATATACCAGAAGTTGAGCTCGTCGTGCAGCCAGAATCCCCAGTTGATGGTTATCTCGCCAAAGAGATTGATCCAATTCCAGATGCTTCCGCCGTGAAAGGCAGGAATATAGAAGAGACAAGCGATGATGAGCCAGGTGGGATAGATGCGCAGATAGCGGCGGATGAAGAAATGCCTTGCCGAAGGAGTCTTCATCCACGAGAACCACAGTCCTATTCCGCTGAGGAATAAGAACATATCTACCCCCACATTGCCCATCCGGCGGAGACCATAGAAAGCATTCTCCCTAGGCAATGCCACATGAAAGAGGATGATGAAGAGCATCGCCGCTCCCATCAATTCTCCGCGAAATCTGCTGATATTCGCCAGTTCTATGTCTTTAATCTTCCAATTCATTCTTGTTTTTATATACTTCTGTGCAAAAATACATAAAAAAAATGATTCAACGAAATGAAAGGAGTTATTTTTCTTGTTTGAAGATGATAAAAACGATAATTCCCAATCCTATGAGGGTGGATGCAAGTGTAATTGCCAAACATATTCCGCTGGATAGTCCGCTGAATCTATCCAGTGTGTTATAGAAGACGATGGGGAAAGTCCATTCGGCAAGAAGAGTGATAGTCCATGGAAGCTTATGTCCTGACTTCCATAAATAACGAAGGAATATGAGTGCGAGTGAAATGCTTAGGATAACGATGCATCCCGCAATGCCTCCCTGGTAATATTCCATGGCGGTCATGATGCAGAAGATATAAGCCAGACTCAATATACCTTTGCTTTTTTCATTGCTGTCTTTGCCTACTAGAGTATAGGCACCCCAAGCGATGAGAAGGGTTAATGTTAGAACAAGAATATCTGTCATTTTCTTTTTGGTTTGAGTGAATAATTGCCTGCAAAGGTAACAGATTCTTTTGGAATATGCAATAGCATGTTATAGAGCGTTTCTTGTAAATCATTGATATCCAGATGATATGAGATCAAATGATTTGAATAATTACTCCAGATTATCACAAAAACGCTTGAATGAAGTTTCTTGCTTGAGCTTTTTCAATGTGCGAAATTTCAATTGGCGATAGCCGTCTTTTGATAGTCCTAGAATCTTCATCACGGATTCCTTGTCCTTTCCGATTCTCCAAAGAATGCTAAGCATCTCTTCTTTAGGGGTGATCGGTTTCCCCTTTAAATGCTCAAGAAGAGAAACAAAGTCTTCGTCTATCAGTCTGTAGCATTTGGTGATGTTTTCTATCTGCTGCTTGTCTAACTTGAGATCCTCTTCATCATTCAGAATATAATACAGGCTTTTTAAACCGTCACTAATGGCTGCGATGTCTTTTGTATGTTCCTTTAGTCTGTTGTTTTTGCTGGCTAGTTCTTCTTTCTGTCTGTTGATTACGGTTTGGTCTTTCTTGATGAGCGATTCCAGTTTTCGGGATACTTCAGCCAGTTCTTGGATGCAATTGTCTTTTGTTGTTGCTATTTCTGCCTGTATCTCGTTCATATCACCTTTCATTCTTCTTATCGTTAAACTTTTCTTCTGGTTCATTTGATAAGCATAGATGATGATATCTAACAGGGCGACAACGATGATGCAGACGATGAGCAGGAGATTGAGGTTGTTGCTATGCGTGACATTTGCCATGATACTGCTGATGGCACCCGATAGAGCCAACAGTTGTTCCTGGCAATGATGATGTTCAATATAAACAATAAAGGTTATGACCATTGCCAGGGAAGCAATGGTCATAACTATATTCTTATTTGAGAGTGTTGGCATGATGGGTCGTCTCTTTGTTTAGTACTTCGGATTCGGAATTTTCTTCATCAGTTGGGTAAAGAGCCACGCTATGCAGATGCTGGCAATGATGTAGAGCAGCAATCCGGCATAGATGTCGCCATGACGACTGATAGGAATGAAAATCTTGCGGGTAATCGGATGACTCACGAAGAGGGCGGCTGATATGCTGCCCATCCACTCCAATACCTTATAAATACCTGACAGCCAACTGATGTTTTGCAGCATCTCTGCCACGAGTACGCAGAGCAGACAGATGAAGAACGGAACAAAGGTCCAACCTATCATGTTGAGGCTCAAACTGTAAATCAGCGAGATGCAGAAGATGCAGCCAAAGAGATTGGTGATAGGCGAATGGAAAGTCATCAGAATCTTCTCGCCATAGCGGGCATAGAGAATACCCAGTCCGAAGGGCAGCATGCCGCCCATGAAGTTGTAGCGGTAGCGGTTCATCGCCTCGCTTTCCGGATTATCGAAGCCCAGGATGAGCTGGATGCCGATGCAGATAAGCATCAGTCCCACCGCCCATCCCCAATGGCGGCGATAGAGCAACAGGCGATATACGATGTATAACTGCAGCATCAGACCGAAGAACCAGTAAGGACCCGGCCAGATGATGTCGTCAGGATTAGGCAGCACATTATTAAACATGCCCAGCATCGAAACGATGCCCAATACCTCGTAGTGGCGAGAACCCGGGGTGATGTAATCTATCAGAGTGAATGCCACGTATCCCACTATCATCATCTTGAAGAGCTTCAGATAATGATAGCGTATAAAGCGCAGAGGTTCACGCCAATTGATTCTCCACGATTGGTTCTTGCCCGAGATGCTATACATCTGGGCTTGCTGTTCTGCTGTGATATGAGGTTTTGCCTCATACTTCATCACCAGTCCGTATGCACTCAGAAAGAGGAACACGGGCACACCGTAATGGCCGAAGAACGACAGCAGGTGGATCGGCAGGTTGATGTCGGGATTCGCCAGCACCTGTGTCAGCCAGTCAGCGTTGCGCAGGAAGAACTGATACTCATTCTCCTTGACGATAGGACCGAGCCAATGGCAGTAGTTGTGCAGGAAGATGCCGATGATGGCAAGTCCTCTCAATGCATTGCATGCATTTCTTGAAAGTATCGATTGATTCATTTCTTTGCTCCTTTCTTTTCTTGTTTCTTATAATATTCATCACGAAGCTTGTCGTAATCTACAGAGTTCTTGAGAATGCGTGGACGCATTTCGTTGTACTTCGGACTCAGGATATTGTACTCTTCCTTGTAGGTTGGAGTTTCGATGCCTGCCAGATATAATAATAGGTGAGGCAGGGCATCGGTCATGAATCGTTTGTCCTTGGCAGCACGTATCTGCTTGTAGATCTTGCGATGAGCCTTGATGTACTTCGGTGAGCAATAAATCCAGAATGGAATCTCAAACTCATAGTGTGCCAGAGGCCAGTCGATATTGGCTGAGTGGTTACGGCAGATGAAGCCGCGGTTCTCCTCATAGCATTCCTCGCCATGGTCTGGCACATAGATGACGATGGCATCCTGTTTCTGGAACCGCTTCACGATTTGTGCCACGATGGAGTCGTTGTAGAGCGTAGCGTTGTCGTAATGACTCAGCATCTTGCGCTGCGCATTGGTCAGCTCAGGGCGTTTATCCTCATAACTGCTTGCCCAGAATCTGCCCTGATTCATGCGATAGCGCTGTTTGTAGTTCACGTGCTGCCCCATCAGATGGAAGATGGTGAGGTTGTGCTCCTTCTGGAAGTTCTTCAAACTGTCGTCGTAATCCTTCAGAAGTCCGTCGTCCAGATCGTGGAGCTGGGTGTTGCGGTGGTCAAACTGCAGTTTGCTCAGTTCCGGGTTGTTCAGGAAGAAGCCGCCGCTGAAATCATAAACCG
>OGEE01000074.1_pt1 | contig 86520 bp, 64 predicted proteins | sample 1570571 | NCBI WGS metagenome assembly OGEE01 (sample SAMEA2582169, study PRJEB24529) | metagenome | biome: Human gut stool | place: China | collected 2011
AGCAGTCGATAAGACCTTTTCCCTTCATCACCCAGGTGATAGGCTCCCAAGGACCACGAGGATCTTGTGTCTTGGTCATGAAGAGCCCCTGGTCTGGATCGCCGCAATAGATGTAGAACCATCCGTCGTGATAGCGGATAGAGGGTGCCCACACATAGTTGCCATGCTGAACTTTCTTGCGCCAGTCCAAGTCTGTGCCCTGATACTCTGGCAATACAGGATAGTCATCGAGTAGTGCCGCACCGATAATCTCCCAGTTTACCAGGTCGGTGCTGTGCAGAATCTGCAGACCAGGGAAACACTGGAAGGAAGAGGAAGTCATGTAGTAGTCATTGCCCACACGGCATACATCCGGGTCAGAGTAGTCGGCGTCAATCACCGGGTTGCGATACATTCCGTTCTTCACGTTCGGATTCCATGTATGTGAAGCAGCCTTCTGTGCGTTTACTCCCATCGCTGTGAATGGAGAGCTCAAAGCGATGGTTGCGAGAACGCACAGGAGTGAATGAGATTTTATTTTCATTGTTACCGATAATTTTTAAGTAAACTATTCCGTTACCTATTTTTAAGTAACTTATTTTGTTACGTATTTCTTGTTGTTGAAAACGTAGATACCTTTGTTGAGACTCTTCAAGTCATCAGCCTTGGCATTGCTTTTTACCACTCTGCCGCTCAAGTCATAAACGTTGTTGTTGGCAGGCTGGGTGATGGTTGTGATGTTCTTGATGCCTGTAGATGTATCTGTATAGAGCGTGAACTGCAAGATGCACTGCTTTACCTTTGGAGTGAAAGTAAGCGTGTGTTCTACTGGTGAATTAAACTCCACAGTATAGTTCTTCACGCTCTTGTCCTTTGGGAAGGCATAGGCTGTTGCATCATAGCTTGTACCATTAATCTCGCCGATATAGGCATCTGCATCAGAATAGTTGTTACGGCCCTCAATATCCATCTTGGTAATCTTTACACCATCAGGAATGATGATGGTGTATTGATTGGCGCTATACTTGATATAAGTAGTACCTGAACCGACATCGTATGACTTTCCCTTCTCGTTGCTGATAGCGAAGCCATTGCTGAATGAACCGGCTTTCTTATCAGTCAAAGTCTTTGAGTTCAAAGTGAAAGGACCCTTTGTGTCTGTTATGGTAGAACCTGTAGATGTAGCACCACACTGGTCATCCCAGGTAGAATCAAACTTCTTGAGCCAGATAGAACCGCTGCTTACGGTAATCTTAGAGTTGTTCTTGAACACGAGATTATCTACGAAGCGGATATCGATGCCTTTCTTGGCTGAAATCTGCACGTTGTCGAGTGTCACGTTCTTGATGTGGCTCTCAGGGCGACCTACCAGGAAGATGGCATTGCCATCGCAAACATCTGTAGTCTTCACGTTCTGAAGCAGAATGTCGGTGTAGGTTGGGGTAGTGCTATCTAAAGCTCTTGCGTTTGCCTTATCTACGGCAGGATCACTGTTGTAGTTCTTGTCGTAGAAGCAGTCGATAGATAATGGATTCTTCACGTTGGTCATGGTGAAGTTGGTGAACTTCCAGTCTTCCTCCCCACCGCCGCGCAGAGTTACCTTGTTGGTTGTTTTATCTACATCTTGACCAGTCTTCATGCGGATGCCCGCAGTAGTACCGTTCATGGTGATTTGATCAAACCATACATGCTTGATGTTTTCGGTGAAGCTGCCGATAGAAGCTCCGTGACCCGTTCCGAAATAGCAGTTCCATACATGGATATACTGTGCATCGTTGTCGCAAACTACGTTGTCATCTCCGTTGCTGATGTTACAGTTGTAGATATTAACGTATGGACCCCAGATAGAGATACCATCTGTATTATGAGATGCCTTTCCCTTGCCAGCTTCAGATGAAGGTTCGCTGATGGTTACATCATGGATGGTTGCATGGCTAGCCTTACCGCTGTTGCTGATGGTGATGTTCACACCCGGAGTATTCTGAATCTTGAAGTTGCGGAGCAAGAAGCGCTTGCCCTGCTCGAAGCGAATCATGGCACCAGGATTGAAGGTTTCACCATTCTCTCTTGCGAGCCACCAGCGTGCGCCCTGACCGTCGATGATGGAAGTTTCTCCTTCACCCTCGATAACAACGTCGGTAACGTTCTTGCCCTTGTTCTTTCCGCCGATGAAGACAGTCTTGGTATTAGGTGCCTTGCCATATTCCACGAGTTTCAGGGTGGCACCTGCGCAGAGGTGGAGGATGGTCTTCGCCTTGATGCTGAGCACCTCGGTCTTGCTGGTCATCTGGTCTGTGCTTCCAAACATCCAGGTACCTGCAGGTATTACGACCATACCGCCAGTAGAAGGAACCGCATCAAGAGCTTTCTGGATAGCCTTGGTGTTATCTGCAGCAGATGTAGAGGCACCATAATCCTTGATGTTAAACGTATTTGCCGAAGTGATAGCAGGCAACTGAGGTAAGTTGACTGCAGTCCAACCCGCAGGGGTGTTCTGTGCGTTCTGCTCAGCAGTGATGCCGGCAAAAGTTTGTGCCTTGGCAAAGAAAGGCACAGCCATGAGTGCAGCGAGCACGATGGTTTTAATCATTTTTCTATTCATATTTTTTAGGTTTAATTTCTTTTTGGCAAAGTTACTACTTTTCTTTCGATTACTGATGCAATCAGTATAGAAAAAACACGAAAACGATTACGCAATTTATCAGCCTTATCTTTATGAACTATAATAGGAAACAAAAAAGTGCAATGCTCCAAGTAAATAAGCATTGCACTAGATTTCTTATGATTTCAATTTCTTGATTTCTTCAATAGATAGGCCTGTAGAATTAGCTATGATATCCAAAGGGGTGTTATAGGTCAGAAGCTTCTTGGCAATTTCCAGGCTTTTCTTTTTTTCTCCTTCTTTCATGCCTTTCTCCATGCCTTTCTCCATACCTTTCTCCATACCCTCTTTTATGCCTTTGTTAACGGCATGCTCAAGTGCTGCATAATTGTCCCACATGACCATCATGCTGTTATCATATTTCTCCTGTTCTTCTTTTGTCAGGGTCTTGGAGTCAGCGATTTCTGCCAATCTCTTGAATATCTTGTGCTGAGCCTCAAAAGGCATTAGTTCTAAAGTCTCCATATGCTTTAAATTATAAATCCAACAATCAAAAAACGTAGTACATTCTGCTTCTTTCTTTTTAAAAAGGGGCATCACTAAGTAGATAAAACGGATTTTGTTTGAATAAACCTCTCCGCTTTCCTTATCTGCAAGCACAACATCTGTTCTGAACTTCTTTGGCGTATTTTCATCTACATTAAAGTTCATGAAGCAGATTACATAAACAGGCGTGAGATGATAATCCCATCGTCCTTTTACGCCTTGATCTACTATCGTTTTTGATGCATAGTAAAGAGAACGGTCTATGAAGTAGGGCTGACTCTTGTTTTGCATCTCAACAATAATGTGCTCACCTGTGTCAGTTTCGCAAAAGACGTCGTAGATGATTCCTCGCTGGTCTTTTGTTTCTGGCAACATCTCTTTGTCCTTAAACTTCACATCCTTGATGTGCTGTTCTCCCAGGAGAAGCTGGTTTAAGAATTCTATCAGCAAGTCCTTGCTGTATTCCTGGCCGAAGATTCGTTTGAACGACCAGTCTGTGAATGGGTTGATGTATCTTGCCATATCTTTGCGATGTTATGTTCACGTTGCAAAGATACGCTTTTTCTTCGTAACTTCCAAGAAAATAATTGTAAAAATGAGATAGAGAATAAGAGAAAATAAAAAAAAGTGCAATGCCCGACTTTTGATGAGGACATTGCACCTTTAATCATATTATTTATCAGATGTAAGTACTATTACTGTACAATCCAGCGTGGGTCGCCGAAGTTACCATACTTACTCTGGTATTTGTCTTGGATAGTGAAATCACCTGTTGAAGGTGATACCCAAAGTTCTGCAGATGAAATATCTGCAGGATCTCCAATATGCAACTTTGACTTCCAAGTGTATTCATTGGTATAATATACATCAACGAATGGAGCGTTCTTGTAACTTGTTGCAGTTGCATCTGCCAACGCTGCACTCTGACCGATGAGGGTGTTGCTAAAGTTAGGAACAATATTGTTGTTCTTGTTGGTATCGATGAGATACTTACTGCCCACAACTGCGTCATACAATGTACAGTGATCTACATTTACCTTTGTCATGCTGTTGGCTACAGCAATCATAGAACCTGCTGAGAGATTAGTGATGGTAGAGTTGGTGAGGTTTACTGTTTCCAACTGTGCCTCTGGAGCATCTTTACCTGCTGCCAACACACCATAAGAACCGATCTTATTGATTAAGCAGTTGTTGAAGTTGATGCTACCGATGGCAGGTTTAATTCCCTTCTGCAGACGGATAATACCACGGGTATTCTTGATATTACACTTATCGAACTGAATAGAACCGATGTTATCGTCCGTGTTCAAGTTGAGGATGTAGTCTGCGCTGTTGTCCTTATTCTCCAAGTTGAGGTTGTAGAAACGGATGAGATCTTTTTCGCCCTCAATCTTGATTTCCTTCACCTTCCATGTAGAAACGGCACCAGATGCTCCCCAGAAGTAGATGCTCTTGATGTTGGCTGGGATAGTGAGTCCCTTCTGTTCGCCAGTATCAGAACTTGTCATCTGGTAAGTTGCATTCTTAGGCATAACAATGACAACCTTGTCTGATGTTGCTTCCTTCAAGATGGTACCCAGGTCCTCGCCCTCGGCAAGAGTCATGACATCAAAGCCTTCAGGGTAAGCTTCGGTAGTCTTGAATGAATAAGTACCTCTCAGATTCTCCTTGTTCCACAACTTCACCTTGTATGAAGAGTTAGCCTTCAAGCCAGTAATGGTCAGCTTACCTGCTGCAACGTCCTCGGCAGTGAAGTCAACCTTGGTAGAATCTTCTGAACTCTTGTAATAGTAAACAGCATCGATGGTCTTACCTGCAATGAAGCTTACGGTAGCTGTGCTTGATGTAACATCAACACCTGTGATAATCTGTTCAGCCTTGGTCTTAAACTTAAACTTATCCAAGTATTTCCAGTTAGAAGACTTTCCGTCTAAGCTGCGACCCTTGATACGGATGTAGTACTCTGTGTTTCCATCCAGATTGTAGATGCTGTCAGGAGTATCTACAATTGTTGAGTCAACAACGCTATGATCGGTGCCGCCCATAGGAATATCGTTGTACAAAGAGTCTGTGCTGTACTCAATGATGTAATAGTCGGTGTTTGGCATCTTCTTGAAGCTCACCTCAGCGCGGTCGTCCAGAGGAGTAACCGAAAGTTCGATAGAGTGGAACAAGCGGTCGTAGCTAGCGTCAACACTCCAGTCATTGTCATCGGTACAAGATGTCAATGAAGCAAATCCCAGGAGCATGAGTGCTCCGGAGATTGCGCTTTTATTAATTTTAGATAAATTCATTATTATTCAAATTTTATCTTTTATTAGAATGGTTGATGAATTGCTGTTTTATAGCAATCGCTTATTAATACCCATAAGAATTACTCAACTTGCCCTGTGAATCGGCGATACTTGATGTAGCGATAGGGAGTAGGTAGCGATTCTTTACAGTTGTATTGAGATATGAACTGATGAATGGCAGTTTGCCTTTAAGGTTCTTCTGGTCCTTATCGGTTACCTCTGCACCCCACCAGGTTACATTCTCGTAGCCGGCTGTATTCTCAGGAACTTCATACCAGCATACAGAATTCATATCAATCTTTTCATCTGTAGCAGTCTTGATGGTCTTGTAATAGAGCTTAGCAGGATACTCATTGATCTGAGCCTCATAGTCAGCCTTAAACTGGTCTATCTTCTTGCTCAGGAGGTTCCAGCGCTCCAACTCATATTTACGTACACACTCACCTGCAAACTCCCAGGCATTCTCGTCAACAATGGCATTGAAGAATGCATCCTTGTCAGAAGAAATTCCAGCTACGTATGCCTTGGCATCAGCCTTGTTGGCATCAGCGAAAGCACGCTCGTGTACCATGCCGAGAGCGTCACGGGCACTTAATCCGTTTACGCCACCTGTAGTAGCGTCAGGATTGCCGTTAAGCTCATTCATTACTTCAGCATACATCAGAAGAATCTGAGAGTAGCGCAGGGTAATGAAGTTGATACCTGTACATACCTTTTCTGTACTTCCCAAGGCAGCCTGACGCCATTCTTCACTCATCTTACGGATATCCCACTTACCGCAGTAGATACCGAATGGTGCGTTCTTGTCGAATGACTCTTTCATCACACCATCTGTCTCCTTCAGGGTGTAAGGAACACAGGTTATGTCACGACGCTGATCTTTGTGGTCGTATGACCAGAAGAGAGGAGCTGTCATCTTAACCTTACCAGATGAGTTACCCTTCTTACCATAGCGTGAAGAAGAACCATTAATGCGAACACCGATGGTATAGCCTAACTCACCACTTCTGTTAACGCCCAGTGCTACTTCGAAGAGATTCTCGTAGTACTTGTCATCAAGCTTGTTCTGGTTGATGAGATACCACTCGTTCTCATAGCTTGGGTTCAACTGGTGAATGCCCTTACTGATGATTTCATTGAGATGAGTCTGTGCCAACTTATAATACTTGGTACGCTCAGCTGCACCTGGACGCTGTGTAGGATAGGTAGGGTCGCTGTTCTCTGTAGCAGTCTCATATCCGTCTTTCTGACTTTCGCGGATAGCCCATCCAGCACGCTGCAAGGCAATCTGTGCGAGCAAGCCATGAGCATAGCCCTTGGTGATGCGCTCTGTGGTATATGAGTTCTCGCCTACCCAGCAAAGGTCTGGGATAGCTCGCTCCAACTCTACGATCATGCTGTCCATGATTTCATCACGGTCGGTCTTGCCTACGTAGATGTTGCTCAAGTCTGTCTTAGTTCCTTCCAACTTCATTGGCACGTCACCGAAGTTTCTTACCAGGTTGAAGTAGAGGAGTGCTCTTACTGTGATAGCCTCAGCACGGTAGCGATGCATCAGTTTGATGTTGCTCTTGGTTTCATTGCCACTCTGTGTGTCGAAGTTGTTTACGAGCTCGATTACATTGTTGCTGTATTCGATACCCTCGTAAAGCTTGTCCCAGCTGGTCTGAATCTTAGACCAGCTACCAGCTACCATGTTGAAGTTGCAGGCACCACGCTCACTGTTGGTCTGTGAAGTGGTAGATGCGTCCTGACCATCTATCAGCTCAATATCTGAGTTGGTACCGAGGGTGATACCCATCAACTGTCCGTAGATACCCTCTTCTGTCAGTTCACCATATGCCTTGTTCAATACAAGACTAGTATAGTAAGGTGAAGTTGCTACCGCATCAGGAGTGTGCTCCGAAGGTGACTGCTGATCGAGGAAATCACTACATGATGTTGTTGTACCGAGCAACAATCCGCTTATCAATAATGCTTTAAAAATATTCTTATTCTTCATTGTTATATCCTCCCTTGAATTAGAATGAAACGTTCATACCAAATACGAATGAGCGGCTCTTTGGATAAGCTGCATAGTCGATACCTGGGCACATTGGATTCTTCTTTGAACTTGTATCTGTCTCTGGATCTGAACCTGAGTAGCCTGTAATGGTTAACAGGTTATAGGCTGTTGCGTAGAAACGTACGTTGCTCAAGTTTACCTTCTTGATAAGGTACTTTGGCAAGGTATAACCCAATGTCAATGTCTGCAAACGGAGGAATGAACCATCCTCTACAGCATAGTCTGTGATTGACATGGTACCTGTTACACAAGGGTTGAATACGCTTGCGTTGGCATTGATGGCATTCAGGGTGTTGTAGATATTCTCGATACCGCCATATTGAGCAATGACAGTTGAAGAAGGCTTTGTCAGGTTGACACCTGTGGCTGGATCAACGCATGTATAGCGGTTGATGAAGTCGTTGTTCAGGTTGTAGCCCTTGCGAGAACCCTGATAGAAGCTAGAAGCCAACTTGGTACCATTCACAATCTTGTTGCCGAATGAGTAGTTGCAGAATACAGATGCATCGAAGCCATGGAAGGTTGCGTTGAAACCGAAACCACCTGTCCAAGGTGCGATGGTGTTACCCAAGCGCTGCTTGATAGCCTTGCCGTTCTCGTCTGCCTCCAACTTGATGGCACCTGGAGCCAATGTTCCACCGATAGTACCTACGGTATTTGCGATGCTGGCATCTGCCAACTCCCATGCAGTACCGTTCCACTTCAGGTCGCCTGTGCCGGTCTCAGGGTTATAAACAGTATAGAAACCGTTCATCTTGTAACCCCAAACCTCACCGAGTCGGCCACCTTCTACGAGGCGGAAGTTCTGGTTGTCATTGCAGAGAGAACCTGCCCACTTATACTCCTGGAACTCAGCCTGGCTGTTCAGCTTGTCAATCTTGTTGCGGTTGTAAGAGATGTTGCCAGTGAAACCGAGTGTGAAGTCCTTCTTGTTGATGATATCAGCATTGATGGTGAACTCGAAACCCTTGTTGGATGTCTGACCGAAGTTCTGATACTGGTAAGCATATCCCGAAATAGATGGGATGTTGGTCTGCATCAGCAAGTCCTTGGTTGTATTCCAATAGAAGTCGATGGTACCATTGATTCGGCTGTTGAAGAAGCCGAAATCGAGACCGAGGTCACGGGTGATGGTTGTCTCCCACTTCAGGTTTGGATTAGACAAAGTCTTGTGCTCCAGCATGGTAGTGAATTTACCATCGAAGAATGGCACCTTTGCTGTAGCATCAGACAATGAGTAAGTTGCATCAATCAAACCGCTCTTGATACGGTTGTTGCCAGCAGTACCATAAGAGAGACGGAACTTCAAGTTTGACAACCAGCTGGCTGTACTCTTCATGAACTCCTCCTCGCTTACACGCCATGCGAAGGCTGCTGATGGGAAGTAACCCCAACGGTTGCCTGCAGCAAACTTAGAAGATGCATCGGCACGGAGTGTAGCAGTGAAGAGATACTTCTCTGCGTAAGAGTAGTTGATACGGCCGAAGTAAGACAAGAGGTTGTCCTTACGGCTGATGGTATTATCGTTAGGGAGAGCTGTACCAGCAGCCTGGTTAGCCAAAGCTTCCTTGATACCGAATGTAGTAGGGAAGGCTACGGTTGTTGATGTGTAGCTCTCATCCTGAGATGACGACCACTCCTGACCTACGAGTACATTGAGCTTGTCACCCTTCAGCAGGGCGTTCTTTGTATCGTATGTCAAGGTATTGGCATTACGCCAGTTCTTGTTGTCCTTGCGGATAATCTGAGTCTGTGGCTGACCAGAGTAACCGAACTTAGAGTTGCGTGATGCGTATGTACCCCAAGCCTGGTCTGTCTTCTCATAGCTCCAGGAGTAACCGAATTCAGAACGGAAGGTGATGCCCTTGAATGGCTTCCAGTTCAAGCCGGCATTGTAGTTCTGACGGAAACGGCGCTGCTGCTTGTAGGTGTCATCCATACGCTGTGTAGGACTAGCTTCTGTGCTGTTTGAGCTTTCATCATCGTCATCGCCGCTGATGAACAGAGGATCTACTGGGCGGAATGTAACAGTCTTGGCTACAATAGAGTTAGAGGCATTGCTCTCGTTGGTGTCAGCACCAGAACCCAAACCGTTAATCTTGGTATAAGCCAATCGGGCATTGAAGTCCAATGTCAACCACTTGTTCAACTTGCTGTTGAGCTTAGCGTTGATATTGTCCTTGGTATAGTCAGATGACTTCATGATGCTCTTGTCATCAGTACGGGCATAGCTGATGTTGTACTTAGTCTCCTTGGTACCACCATTTACAGCTACGTTGTAAATCTGCTGCAAGCCTGTGCGACCGAAGAGGTCGTCCTGCCAGTTGTTACCCTTTACAGACTTCCAGATTTCCATATCATCGTAGTCACCATACTCAGTGTTACCTACTTCATACTGATAGAGAGCGTAGTTGTAAGGATCCATGACCTTGGTCTCCTTAGCTATCTTCTTGAAACCTAAAGATGCACCAAAGCTTACCTGAGTCTTACCCTCCTTACCACTCTTAGTAGTAACGATGATAACACCATTGGCACCACGTGCACCATAGATAGCTGTTGAAGAAGCATCCTTCAATACGTCGATAGTCTCGATTTCGCTTGGAGCGATATCGCTAATAGAACTTACAGGGAATCCGTCAACGATGTAGAGGGGAGAGTTATCCTGTGAAAGAGAACCACCACCGCGCACGCGGATCTTGATGTCTGCATCAGGCGAACCTTCTGTAGTTGTGATGTTTACACCGGCAAGCTTACCTGTCATGGCTTCGCCTACACTTGAGACAGGGATGTCTGCAAGCTCCTTGGAACCGATGGAAGCCACAGAACCAGTAAGGTCCTTCTTCTTCATCGTACCATAACCGATTACAACCACATCATTGAGGGTGGTATTGTCATCCTCGAGCTTGATGTCAATCGTTTCTTTACCTGCAACGCTTACTTCCTTAGCTTTCATACCAATGTATGAAATCTTCAGTTTCTTGCTTTTGCCTTTTAAGTTTACTGTGAAGTTACCGTCAATGTCGGTCACGCCACCATTGCCAGCTACACCTACCTCCATGACAGATGCGCCGATGATTGGCTCGCCCGTATTGTCAGTAACAACTCCCTTTACCGTTTGCGCTGAGACGCTTGTTACCATGAACATGAGCGCACCTGCAAGCGCAATCTTTTTTCTGTTATAATTACCAGACATACACTTATAAGGTTAGATTATACTTATTAAAAATTTGTTTCTTAATCTCGATTTATACATTTAAGTAGATTAAAACTACTATGCAAAAAATGTCTGCCTTTGTGGCGTCGATTCATGCACGGGTTATTCTTTCCGTGTGCAAATATAGATAAAAAAAATGAATTACGTTGTATAAATCGGCGAAAACATTACGTAAACGTTTGCTAAAATGTGTATTTTAACATAAAATCCCCTAAAGAATGCCTTTTCGGGGCTATTCTTTAGGGGATGAAGGTTTCAGGATCTTACCTGAGATTTCTACATGTTTTCTTTCAGCTTTCCAGCTCTATGATGCGATTATTTCACTACCATTTTGGTTGTCTCCTTGCTGCCGTCAGCCAGGGTCTTTACCACGATGTTGATGCCTTTCTGAAGACGGCTCTGCTGTGTGCCGCTTACAGAGAAGATGGCAGTCTTTACGGCTGCACCGTTTTCTGTGGCAGCATGGATGTCTTTGATGCCTGTAGCTACAGATGTTACCTCGCCGAAGCCACCCATCTGGTTTGCAGCACGAACTGTGAATTTGCCAGTAGCACCTTCCAGGTCGAGGCTCTTTTCGCTGGTCAGAGCGAAGAACTCGCCATCCTTCAATACGATGTACATCTGTGCATCGCCTGTCCATGAAAGCTTGCCGTCAACTTCTGTTGCAGCGCCTGCGGTCTGCTGGGCTGCCAACTTAGCAGGTTCCCACTCGCCGAATACATTCTCCAGAGTGTAAGCTGCAGCTTCATCGGCAGTGAGGATGATGTTCTCCTCGTCCTTCAAAACCTTGCCGTCTGATGCCTTGAACACTACCTTCTTCTCTGCAGGAGAGAATACGTTGCCTTCTGCATCCTTCAATACGTCGAGGCGGAACTTGTCTGCCATCGCATCGCCCATGGCGTTGATGGTGAAGTAAGCATACTTCTTGTCGTCGTTCAGAATTTCATCCTTCTGGTTTACGGTGGTGTTGAGCCAGGTAAGACGGGTGATGTTGTTCCATGAGCGGCCCAGGCTGAATGCCTTTGCCTTGTTCTCGATGGTGCAATCCTTGAAGATGTAGCCCCATTCGCTCTTGCTGTTAGGAGCTGCAATCACATCCTCACCGTTCTTTTCGCCTTCCTTGCGACTCTCGTTTACGAAGAGTACACGGTTGAAGTATACGTCGCCGCCACCACAAACATAGTCCACGGTGCCGTGAATCTCTGAATCCTCAAAGTAGAACTGTCCCTTGCCGTTTGGCTCATTACTATAATAGGTGTCCTGGTAAGAGAGCATCTTCACGTTCTTGCAGATGGTCTGGGTACCCTTATCCTGGAGGCAGACTGCACGACCGGCTGAACCGCTCTTGTAATATTCCAGTGCATTCTGCAGGGTGATGTCCTGCATATAGAGGTTGTTACCTGTGTTGAGAAGAGTAGCGGTGGTACCGATTCCCTCGTTCTCTACGGCAGGCTTGTTTACGATGATGGTCTTGTCCATGCTCTCACCGATGATGGAAATGTTGTTTCCGCTGATGTTGGTGAGACACTGGTCGCCCAGATTGTATGTGCCGTTAGGCAGGAAGATGAACGAGCGGGCTGCATCGGCAGCAGCGTTGGCGCCGTTTACTACCTCCAGTGTGGTGATGAAGCTCTGTGCGTCACCAGCCTTCACGCTGTACCAGTTGCCGTTCTGTGCGAAGGCAGGCTCAGTCATGTTCACGATGCTGAGGTTGTGCAGATAAGCTGTGCCTTCGAATGAGAGGGTGTAGATGCCGCTCTCTGTTGATGGGTTCTGGAGAATGCCAGAGTTGCCGTCCTTGCTAGCCTTGGCGTCGATGCTTGCTACCTCATTGCCCTGAGGGTCTGAGAGGATGATCTTGCCTGAGCCTGAATACTGGCAGAGGGCCATTTTGATGTAACCCTTGCCGCCCATCAATACCTTCACCTTGCTGTCGGCATTGAAGGTCCAGCCGTGAGTAGCGTCGTGCCACTTGCCGCCTTCTACCTCGATAGCCTCGTGGTCGTTGATGTCGAAACCTTCCTTCTGCAGGTCGTAGTCATAACGGGCTGTGCCGCTGGCTGTCTCGATATCTGTTACCAGAGCGTAGAGGGCTGCGTTCTCTGTGATGACAGAAGATGTTGTAAACTTCTGGCTGTCCTTCTTCTGGTCGCTAGCCCAGCCACGGAACTTCTTACCGTCGGCTACGGTTACCTTCTCGGTTGTACCATCCAGGAACTTCTCTATTTCTGCATCCTGCTCCACAGCCTGTGTGCCGAGAACAGTCTTGCCATCTACATCATAATAGGTAAGGGTGAAGTCTGGCTTGAAACCTACGGTGAGTTCGTAGGTAGCCTCGTCGCCGTTTGCCTCTACCACGATGGTAGCCACGGTCTTCTGCTCAGCGCCTTCGCCAGTAGTAGCATAAGTAATGCTCTTGATGTTGCCGTTGTCTGCGGTGATTTCTGTCAGCGGGTTGGTCTCTGAAATGAGATTCGCCTTCTTTGAGATGAGCACGGTAGCCATCTGCTTGCCATCTGCACCCTCTGCAAAGAGGTCGGCTGCATGATACTTCTCACCGTTCAGGAGGAAGCTGCCGAGCATAGGCGATTTGCTCATATCTACGTTGCCATAGATAGCGAGGTCGGTAACGTAAGCGTTTTGACCGAGAGCAAAGTTCTCGAACTTAATCTGACAGTTGGTGCGGTTTACCTCGAGTGTCAGGTCCTCGCCCTTCGCATTTGCGATAGCTACATTGTGGATTGCTACCCAGTCTGCATCGCCGTCGCCCTTTACTGATACCTTGATACCACGCTTGCCACCTGTAGCAGCCTGGTGCAGGGTAATCTTAGTGATGCTAGCCAATGGAGATGTTACTACGCTAGGTTCTGCAGCCTTGTATTCGCCAGTGTATTTGGCAGTCTGCATGAAACCGGTAATCTCTGGGAACTTAGCATTGGTACCTGCAGGATAAACACCCACACCATTGAATGTAAAGCTGAGTTCCTCCTTACTGTAGAGGGTCTTCACCTTTACCACCTCGTCGGTAGCCTTGGCACGATCGATGGCCTCCCAGTTGGTGAAATCTGTAGAGTAGAGTGTCTTCTCCTGCAAGGCACTTGCCTGAACGAGCTTGATGCCGTAGAAGTAACCGTTCTCTGCTACTTCAATCTGTACATAGCCCTGAGTAGCTTCATCTACAGTAGCGTTGTGCTCAATGATTTCATCAGCCGAAGTAGTTTCTCCGATGGTGAAGGTAGCACGATACTTCTCGTTGCCATAGTTCATGATGGTAACGATGTCTCTGGATGATTTCACCGGAATCTTCAGGATGGTGCCCTTGTTGATCTGGGCATCGGCAGAGCGGCCCTTCAACTTTCCGTTGGTTGCATCCACGGTCATTTCGATACCTTCCACGGTAGAGGCGATAGCGGTTACGCTCTTCTCTACCTGGATACTTTGGATACCTTCCGGCAAATTGGCTTTGAAATTCCATTCTGCCGTAACGTCTTGTGCTTTAGCTATGAAAGCAAAGACCATCATCAGGCATAGAAGCCCGAATCTTAGTAGATTTCTTTTCATCTGTTATATTCTTTTAGGTCTATTAAAAATCTTGTTTATAAGTTGTGAACTTGTTTGTTAAGTTGTGAACTTGTTTATTTGGTGGCAAAAGTACGCATATTATTTGGGATAGACAAGAGTTGGGTGGTGATACTTTCACGTAAACGTTTTCGCAAAATCTCGGAGATTTTCAGTTCATTTTCTTGGTTAGTGGCGAATAATTGATTACTTTTGCTGCCGTAAACAATTACAAATTAATACTTAAACGTACATACCTATTTTAATTTAGATATTCATACCTATTTTATATATAGATATTACATATAAACAAATAAAACAATATAAACGACTTAAACTTTAAAAATTATGAAGAAATTTTTTACTCTTATTGCAGCTGTCGCTATGGCAGCAAGTATGAACGCTCAGGGCACTTATGCAGTGCAGATTGGTGACAATGTAAAGGCTGGCGATCAGATTTCATCTGTAGAGAACATCACTCTTACTTATATGGAGAATGATGGTGTTGAGTTTGCGGCAGGTAAGAAGACTACTAACTGGGCTGATGCTGATTTCGGTGCTTACGTTTGTGGCAAGAACAGTGGTAAGTTGGTGTCAGATGCAGCGCCAACTGGTTGTGGTTATAAGTTCGAGACAGCAAAGGCTGGTTCTGTAACTGTTGCTGTTCAGTTGAGTGGTAACAAGGGCTTCCATATCCTTGATGCTGACTTTGCTGAGGTAGCTCCTGCTTCTTATAATTTGCCTGCTGCCAAGGATGGTGCTTCTCAGGAGTTTACACAGAACGGGAAGGGCGAGAACATCATTGCAGAAAAGTCTAATGGTACTGTAGCATTCAGCGTTGCTGAGGGTGGTACATACTATGTTCTCGCTGCTGGTACTAAGATGGGTTTCTTCGGCTTCAAGTATGAGACTGGCACATCAACAGGCATCTCTTCTATCGAGGCTGCTGCCAAGAACGATGGCAAGACATACAACATGGCTGGTCAGCAGGTTTCTGGCTCTTTCAAGGGCTTGGTAATCAAGAACGGCAAGAAGTTCGTGAAGTAATCTGATTATACCAAAATTAATCAATAGTTAGACTTCATACCAAAAATAATCAATAGTTAGACTTTTCAGGTTTAATCATATTGCAATAAAAAAGAGGACGCTCCATCATTCCGATGGTTGCGTCCTCTTTCTCTTTTATTCCTCTTCTCTTTTATTCCTTTACAACCTTATCCACTATGGTCTTTCCGTTCTGAAACAACATCTTGCGGATGTTGATTCCTTTTTGAGGAGCAGAAAGAAAAGTGCCGTTGAGGCTGTAATACGTTACTTTGGCTATTCCTCCAGGATAGGAGGAGATCACTTGCGAGATACCGGTGGGATTCTTGCATTCCGGGTAGTATTCATCCACCTTGTTTTCTGCATCAGCATTGCCTTGCTTCATGATGTCCTCAACCAGCGAATTGGCATATACCTCCAGGTTGGTGTAGTAACCCTTGCCGTCGAGCGAGTAGGTGAGGGCATCGCTGTCATCGTTTGGATTCAAACCGTTGGCAAGCTCCCATGCATCAGGAATTCCGTCCTTATCCGTATCGAAGTCGGCAGGACGGGAAGCGGTGCCGAAAGTAGATTCGGTGTAGCCGTTTACGTCTGATACCTTATCAATGATACCTGGCGACAGAGTGATGCTTCCCTTATACTGTGCCGTTCCCGTCTTAGCCTCTTCCATGTAGCGTGCATCAATCTCATCGCGGTAGAGCGAGGCTCCGCCGTATGCCAGTACCTTGCTGAAGGCTTCGGCTGCAGAGTGGGTGGTAACCTCTCCCGTAGGAGCAGGATTATCCATCTTGATCTTTACGCACGAAACACCATCAATGGTTTGGTGGGCTACAGCATCTCCGTAGAAATTCTTTTTGTCAGCAGAATAGATCTCGCCATTATAAGTGTAAGTACCTTTGTCGTATTCCACGCCCTTCCAGTCCTGATTCCTGGTAATTGTTCCCTTGGTGGTTTCGGTGGTGTTGCCGCTGATGAAATAACGGCTGGTCATCTCGTAGTACTCAGGATGCTTCTTGTCGGAATTTCCGCTGCTGGATACGGTAACTTGTGTGATGCGGTCCTGACTGCCACGTTCCTTTCCGGAGCTTACGCTTACCTTGATGCCATTCAGGGTTTTACTCTTCAAACTCTGGCTAGGTCCTGCCTTGTAGTAGTTGTTCACGATGTTAATCTGTCCGCCGCCAGGACCTCCGTAGCAGGTACCTTGCGCATTATACATCACGCAGTTTCGGAAGTCAACGTTTTCTGCCTGTACGGTGTTCTCCCACTTATAGGTGTCGTATTCCTTGTTGCTGGTGTATCCTGTCCATCCGTATCTGGCACCATTGAAGCGTGGCCCACGGTTCATCAGATGGCCTACGAAGTTGTGGTGGAAGCTGACGAGCTTGCCACCCCAGATGCCTCCGTAGCCATGTGCTCCCTTGGAGTGCCCCGGATTGGTGAGACTCTCGGCAACGGTACACCACTGCATGGTGAAATTGTTGTTGTCGTAGAAAGATGCCACCTCGTCGATACTCCAGCTGAAGGAACAGTGGTCGAAGATGATGCCCGTCTTGTTGCGCTGCCAGGTAGCATCAGCACCATCATTGATGTCCTTTTCCTGTCCGCGGCGCAGACGGATGAAGCGGATGATGCAGTTGTCTTCCGGTTGAACCGTGTAGTATCTCAGAGTGATGCCCGGAGAAGGAGCAGTCTGACCTAAGATGGTAGTGTTGGCTCCGATGGTGAGGTTGGAAGCCAGCGGAATGACGCCAGCCACATCAAAGACGATGATCTTCTTGCTGTTGCCTGTTACTGCGGCACGGAACGATCCGGTACCCTTGTCGTTGAGATTAGTTACGTGGATCACTTTTCCACCTCTTCCGCCCGTTACATATCTTCCGTGACCTTCTGCGCCCGGAAAGGCAGGGGCTTGTGCCAAAGCAGCAGCACTCATGAGTGCTGCTGCCATGCTTGTTAATATCTTCTTGCTATTCATTTGATATGGATGTATTCAAAATTCAACTATTACTTGTTCAATCCCTGCATTTCCATTTCCAGGCTAGCCCAGAGGAAAGGACCAACGCCCTTGGCGTCGTTGTCACGGATTGGCTCGCTCATGTAATACTCAAAGCTGCCGTCACGCTTGAAGTTTGGCTTCTTGACGTATGGACCAGGGCCAGGACCCAAGCCGCTTACAGAACAGCACTTGGTAAGACTGATGGTCTTGTCTGCATTTACCTGGATAAACTGGTCGATGATGCCCTTGTAAGCCTTTACGCCGGCATCGCGGAACTTCTCGCCGAGATAACCCTTACGGTAACCCTTCAGCAATACGTAGGCAAACATGCTTGATGCTGTGCTCTCCAGATAGTTGCGTGGGTCCTTCACGTCCATCACGTCATACCATACGCCTGTCTTCTTATCCTGATATTTCACTACGCTCTCCATTGCTTTGTTCAGCAGGCTGATTACCTCGCCACGGCGGGCATAGTCCTCAGGCATCGCCTCCAGGCACTCGGTCATCGCCATCACATACCATCCCAAGGCTCTCGCCCAGGTATGCTGGCTTTTTCCGTTTTCCTTGTCAGCCCAGAACTGCTCGTGAGTCTCGTCCCAGGCATGTTTCCACAGCTGGGTCTTCTCGTCGTAGGTGCGGTAATCAGTCTTGATCATCTGGTCTACGGCGTCGTCCAGAATCTTCTTTGCCTTCTTAGGCTTCAGGTTCTGCACGGCATAGTTGCAGTAGAAAGGCAGGCCCATGAAGATACCGTCCAGCCAAACCTGGTTGGCATAGATAGCCTTGTGCCAGTAAACGCCTTCCTTGGTGCGAGGCTGGTTCTGAAGCTGCTTGAACAGGGTCTTCAGTGCCAGTTCGTTTCCCTTGCTAGGGAAGAGGTTCTGCATGCGGAGTATAAACTTCGCCGTGCGCACGTTGTCGAGGTTGAAATCCTCGTATTTATAGCCGGTGATGTTTCCCTTCTCGTCAATCATCTTCGCCGGATATTCCTTCAGGTATTCGATGATGCTCTCGTGGTCGGCAGTGCTCTCTGTGCCCTTGAAGGCATTCTTGGCGTTGAAGGTGCTCTTGTCCTTATAATATAAATAGGTGTCGAGCATGCCTTCCATCTCGATGCCCATCACATAGCTCCAGCGTGGTTTCTTTGGACTGAAGTCGAGGTTGTATGGGTGTGGAGTGCGATGCATCTCGCTGTGGGTGAGCCACTCTGAATAGTTCTGGTAAGGCTGTTCTGCCTTGCTGAGAATCAGCGAACCGTTGATCATCAGGTTTTCAAACTTCACGTTGCGGGTCTTTCCGGTCATCTGCACAGGCTTCTTCACCACGCCGTTGAAGGTGCAGTTCTTCACGTTGATGTCGTAAACGTTCTCCACCTCGTTTCTGCCGATGATGAGCACACCATAGTTGCTCTTCTGGCAGGTTACGTCTTCCATGCATACGTTTCTCACGGTAGGCTCGAAACCGCGGTAGCAGATTTCCTTGCGCTCGTAGTCGAGGTTGATTTTCAGCACGGCTTCCTTACACTGACCCACGGTCACCTTGCGCATGTTGATGTTCTGAATCAATCCGCCACGGCAGTTGTTGGTCTTGATGCGGAGGATGCGCTCCAGGTTAGGCGAGTCCATGCGGCAGTTTTCTGCATACACATTCTCGCAACCGCCCGAGATTTCCGAACCGATTACCACGCCTCCGTGTCCATCCTGCATCTCACAGTTGCGGATGATGATGTTGCGTGATGGCTGGTTCCAGAGTCGTCCGTCGTTGTTTCTTCCGCTCTTGATGGCAATGCAGTCGTCACCGGTGTGGAAGATACAGTCCTCGATGAGCACGTTCTCGCATGCCTCTGGGTCGCATCCGTCGCCGTTAGGTCCTTCGTTCCAGATGGTTACGCCCTTCACGGTGATGTTCTTGCAGAGCAGTGGATGGATTACCCAGAAAGGCGAGTTGAGCAGCTTTACTCCCTGGATGAGGATGCGCTCGCTGCGTACGAAGTTGATGAGCTGAGGGCGCAATCCCTGTCCCAATCCAAACTTGCGCTGGTCGAAATCCACGCCGTCTTCAGCCTGCTTCAGCAGTTTGGCACGCGAACCCAGGCACTGTGCTTCCTTGGTGATGCCCTCCTTGTAGTTGAATCTCTTGTGTCCGCACATCGGCCACCATGTCTCCATGTTTCCGCCTCCGTCGATGGTACCTTCGCCGGTGATGGCGATGTCGGTAGCCTTATAGGCATAGATGCAAGGCGAGTAGTTCCAGCAGGCAAGACCTTCCCATGAGGTGCGTACCAGTGGATAGAGCTTGGTGTCGAAAACAAACTGCAGGATAGCATCCTTCTGCACCTCCAGTTTCACGCGGCTCTTCATCTCTATGGCACCCGTCTTCCAGGTACCCTTAGGAATCACCACGCATCCGCCTCCCTTTTTCGAAACCAGGGCGATGAGCTTGTTGATGGCTTTCTGGTTCTGTGCTGCCGAATTCGACAGTTTGGCACCATACTTGGAGATGTCATACACTTTTGCCGACTGCGGCAAATCAGGCAGTTGAATGCTCTGTTCAATCCGCTTGTACTCCGCCTCGTCCCATCCTGCGGCATTGGTCCAGGCAGGAATCAGCAGGGCGATGAGCAACAATTTAAAGATTTTTTTCATTGTTCTGTTTATCTAAATATGTTTTTAAATAGGTTGGTTCTATGTCCTTATCTGATAAGAAGATACACCGATGCAAAGATAATGAAATTATTTAGAATAAGGGGACTTTGAAATGTTAAAAATGCAAGAAGTCGCTTTTTTATCCGTAAAAATTTGGTGGTTTTAATAAAAAAGTGTACCTTTGTAGCGAAATTTAACATCAATCATACAAAAATTAAACTGTTCGCCTATCGATTAGACATTTACTTAATATACTAATAAATATTTAAGAAATGAGAAATCTGAATGAAATGACAGATGAGGAATTGGCCTTGGCTTACGTCGAGGGCAACAATAAGGCTTTTGACCTTTTGTTGGCTCACAACGAAGTGAAGCTCTTTTCCTATATCATGTTTGTAGTACACGATGAGGAAGTGGCGAATGATATCTTTCAGGAGACTTTCGTCAAAGCCATCGTCAAGCTCCAGAATGGTGCCTACTCACCTAATGGTAAGTTTGGTGCATGGCTCATGCGCATTGCGCATAACGTCATCATTGATGGATACCGTGACCAGAAGCATCAACGCATCGTTGACCAGAAGAACAACAACGACCTGTCGGGTCTGAAGGGAGACGGCGTGATAGATAGCTATGTGGAGCGCGAGCTGGTGCGTGAGCAGATTATGGGCGACGTGAAGAAGCTCATGATGTTCTTGCCTGCCAACCAGCGTGAAGTGGTTTACATGCGATATTACCAGGACATGTCGTTCAAGGAAATCGCCGAGACCACCAATGTAAGCATCAATACCAGTCTGGGCCGTATGCGCTATGCAATCCTCAACCTTCGCAGAATGGCTAAGGAGCACCATATCAGTTTGCAGCTGGACTAAATGTTTCCAGCTGCAAGCTGCCTGTTGCTTTTTCTGAGAACAGAAGATTCTTTTTCTAAGAACAGAAGATGATTCTAGGAACTTGAAAATCCTATGGAAAGATTCTGAAGTGTTAATCCTCAATCTGCTCCAGTTCCTTCAGTGAATGGATGGTAGCCAGAGGGTCTTTGCTCTTGAATACATAGCTTCCGCTCACCAATACGTTTACCCCGGCCTTCACCAGTCGTGGGGCAGTCTCTCCCTGCACGCCGCCATCCACCTCTATGAGTGCCTGGCTGCCGCTCTCTTTGATGAGTTTGCGCAGTCGTGCCGTCTTCTGGATGGTGTTTTCGATGAACTTCTGTCCGCCGAATCCTGGGTTTACGCTCATCAGCAGCACCATGTCTACATCGCAGATGATGTCTTCCAGAACGCTCACTGGGGTAGAAGGGTTCAGGGTAACGCCTGCCTTCATGCCGGCAGCATGTATCTGCTGTATGGTGCGGTGCAGGTGGGTGCATGCTTCGTAGTGAACGTTCATCATCATGGCGCCCGTCTTGGCTGTCTGCTCAATATACTGTTCCGGGTGCAGAATCATGAAGTGCACGTCCAGCGGTTTGGTGCATGCTTTCGCTACGGCTTCTAACACTGGGAAGCCGAAGGAGATATTAGGTACGAACACGCCGTCCATAATATCCATGTGGAGCCAGTCGGCTTCACTCTTATTAATCATTTCTACATCGCTCTTCAGGTCAATGAAATTGGCTGAGAGGAGTGAAGGTGAAACTATCGTCTTCATCTTTATCGTTTTTCTGTTTTTTGTTTGTCAGGGTACTAGACCCTAGTTGACACAATACGCCTTACAAGATTCATTCTTCTTGAAGGCACGGTAGGTGTATGCCAACTGCTTAATGAAAAAGATGGTCTTTGCCGACGGTCTCATTTCTTCTGAAGTAAACAAATGCTTCATAGGCGTATATCTTTTAAATTGTTAATATTGAAATCCTTTCTCTATTATCATAACGTCGGGAAGTTTCCTTTATTACATTTTACCCTAATTTTCTTCATTTCTTTTTTGTTTTTCCCAAATATCTTCTTTATATAATAAGGTGTAGACTTAATCTTTGTCTACACTATGGGGCAAAAAATAACTTTTTTCTGTTGAAATGATAAATTTCTCATAAAAAAGTTTGTAGTTTAAAAGAAAAAGTGTACTTTTGCAACTGAATAAATTCAATAACAAGATTAATAACAAATAAAGTTAATTCAATATGATGACAATATTCGTATCTACAGCATGGTGGTGGCGTAACTCAAGATTCAAAAAGTCGTGAGTCGAGAAGCCGTGTATAGATATGAAACTGATATACTAAGGGCCTGCCGTAACTTACGACAGGCCCTTTTTCATATTTTGATTGCCATCCCCTAGGCGGTTCTTGTATGATTGAAGTGAATGGGAGTATAAACAAAAAAAATAAAGATATAAAAGATAGGAGATTAAGATTATGGAAATGAAGGACATCTTAAACAGAATGTTGAACCACGAGGAACTTTCTCGCGAGGAAACCAAGGAGATTATCATCGGCATCACCCAGAGTGAGTTCCCAGAGGAGCAGATCACGGCCCTGCTCACCGGTTTGCAGATGAGAGGCGTTACCGTAGATGAGTTGTTGGGTTTCCGTGATGGCATCCTTGCCACCGGCGTTCCTGCCATCCTCGACTGCGACCGCTACATCGATGTAGTGGGTACGGGTGGCGACCGCAAGAATACCTTCAATATTTCTACCACATCCTGCTTCGTCATCGCCGGTGCCGGCTATAAGGTGGCTAAGCATGGCAACTACGCAGCCACATCGGTGAGCGGTGCATCTAATGTCATCAAGAACCACGGCGTGGAGTTCACGGATGATATCGACCGCCTGAACCGAAGCATCAACGAGGCGGGCATCGTTTATCTCCATGCCCAGTTGTTTGCCAAGGCCATGAAGTTTGTGGGTCCTATCCGCAAGGTACTCCAGTTCCCTACGGTGTTTAATCTCCTGGGTCCTCTGGTAAATCCTAGTCAGCCAAAGTGCCAGTTGCTGGGTGTAGCCAATCTCGACCAGATGCGCCTTTATAATCAGGTATATCAGAAGTTGGGCATCGACTATGGCATCGTGAACAGCATCGATGGTTATGATGAGATTTCGCTTACCGGCGATTTCAAGGTAACCACCAATAATTACGAGCGCATCTTCAAGCCTCAGGATCTGGGCTTCGAGATTGCCAAGCCAGAAGAGATTAAGGGTGGTGCCACTGAGGAAGAGGCGAAGGAAATCTTCGATGCCGTGCTTGAAAACAGAGCGCTTCCTGCCCAGAAGAACATCGTTCTCGCCAATGCTGCCTTCGGAATCCAGGTGATGGAGAAGGGAAAGAAGAGCATCGAAGAATGTGTTGAGATAGCAAGAGAGAGCATCGATTCTGGCAAGGCGCTGGCCACATTCAAGAAATTCGTGGAGCTGAATAGATAAAGGTAAAAAGGCTTTTAAAGATAAAAAGGTAAAAACGTAAAAAATGGCTGATATATTAGAAGAGATAGTGGCACATAAGAAGATGGAGATAGAGCAGCGAAAGCGCTTTATCCAGCCACGACAGATGATAACCCTCACCGAGCAGAAAATGCAGGAGGATGGGGGAAAGGTGATGGGAGGAAGCATGAAGCAGGCACTGATGGGCTCTGATACGGGTATCATCGCCGAGTTCAAGCGAAAGTCGCCGAACAAGGGCTGGATCAAGGAGGCGGGAAAGGCGAGCATTATCCCGCTGAGCTACCAGCAGAACGGGGCTTCGGCTCTGAGCATCCTGACGGATATAGATTACTTCGGCGGATATGATGAGTATATCCAGGAAGCAAGACATGTGGGTGTTTCTATACCTATATTATATAAGGACTTCGTGATAGAGGAGTATCAGCTGTTGCAGGCGAGATATTGCGGAGCCTCTGCCGTGCTGCTCATTGCGGCATGCCTCAGTAAAGAGGAATGCAAGGGGCTGATGAACATGGCTCACCAGTTGGGCATGGAGGTATTGCTGGAGATGCATAACGAAAGAGATTTTGAGTATGCGGAACTGGAACCGGATATGTATGGCATCAACAATCGCAATCTGGGTACTTTCGTTACGGATGTGGAAAACAGTTTCCGCTTGGCAGAGAAACTTCCGAAGGATGTATGCCGTGTGAGCGAGAGTGGCATTTCTGATCCCATGATAGTAAAAAGGCTCCGTGATGAGGCCTCCTTCCATGGTTTCCTGATGGGAGAGCAGTTTATGAAGCAGGAGAATCCTGGTCAGGCACTATCGGAATTCATTGCTCAATTAAGCTAGTTGCATTCATAGTTCAATGATAGAATAATAGATAACAATAATAATGGTAATAAAGGTTTGTGGCATGCGCGATGCCCAGAATATTCGCGAAGTGAGCCAGTTGGGCGTTGATATGATAGGAATGATCTTCTATCCGAAATCGCCTCGCTACGTGGAGATGCAGAGCAGTCACGCTGGCATCATTCCTGATTACGCAAAAGAGGATATTGGAGCTTCTGATTCTTCAAAAGATTCTTCTTCAAATTCTTCAGCATCTGTCTCTACATCTTCAAAATCTCCAGCCCGAGTAGGCGTATTTGTAGATGATATGGTTCAGAACATCGTGACACGAGTGGTGAATTATCATTTGGATTACGTCCAACTTCATGGCAATGAACCACGGGAGATGTGCGAGAATCTGAGATTAACCCTCGATCCCGATATCCGACCAGGCATCAAAATTATCAAGGCAATCAGTGTATCTGATGCCTCAGACATTCAAAAATATAAGGAGTATGTAGGCGCTGTTGACCTCTTCCTTTTCGACACCAAATGCAAGACGGTGGGTGGAAGTGGCAAGCAGTTTGATTGGCAGGTTCTGGAGCAATACGATGGCGAAATCCCATTCCTCTTGAGTGGCGGCATCGGACCGGAAGATGCATCCCGCCTCCATGCCTTCCATCATCCCAAATGCATCGGCATCGACCTCAACTCCCGTTTCGAGATAGAGCCGGGAGTGAAGGATGTAGAGAAGCTCAAGGGGTTCTTGAATGCGATGCAATAAAGAGAAATGCAATAAAGAGAGAATCAATAAAGAGAGATTTCAATAAAGAGAGATTTCAATAAAGAGAGATTTCAATAAAGACTTTGAGTTAAGCCTCATTTGTAACACAAAACGATTTTAAAATACAACACAGGATGAACAAGATAAATGCATTATTTGCAAACAACAAAGACCGCAAGCTTTTGAGCTTGTATTTCTGCGCCGGATGCCCAACCTTAGAAGGTACCGGCGATGTAATCAAGGCGATGGAACGCAAGGGCATCGATATGATAGAAGTAGGTATCCCCTTCAGCGACCCTTTGGCAGATGGACCCGTTATCCAGAGCGCAGGTACCAAGGCACTGAAAAACGGCATGACCGTAAAGACACTCTTTGGTCAGCTCAAGGCCATCAAGGATGAAGTCAATATCCCTCTAGTTCTCATGGGCTATCTCAACCCCATCATGCACTATGGCATCGAGGAGTTCTTCAAGAGCTGCGTAGAGAGCGGAGTGAGCGGAACCATCATCCCCGACCTTCCTTTTGATGACTATCTCAAAGTGGTAAAGCCTATCGCCGATAAGTACGATATCCGCGTCATCATGATGATTACTCCGGAAACCAGCGAGGAGCGCATCCGCTTCATCGATGAGCATACCGATGGCTTCATCTATATGGTCAGTTCCGCCAGCATCACGGGTGCCCAGAGCAACTTCGGTGATGCCAAACTCGCTTACTTCAACCATATCAACAGCATGAACCTCCGCAACCCACGCATGATTGGTTTCGGTATCAGCAACAAGCAGACCCTTACCAGTGCGCAGGATAACGCAGCCGGTGCCATCATCGGCAGTAAGTTTGTGACATTGCTCAATGAAACCATGAATCCAGACCATGCACTGGATGAACTCTTCGAGGCACTCAAACATTAAAGTTCAATGTAAAAAAGTTCAAAGTATTATGTATCAAGTTGACGATAAAGGATTTTTTGGAAAATTCGGAGGAGCTTACGTTCCTGAAATATTATATAAGTGTGTAACAGAACTCCAGCAGGCTTACAAGCCTATCATCGAGAGCGAGGAGTTCAAGAAAGAATACTATGCCCTTTTGAAAGATTACGTGGGCCGTCCTTCACCTCTCTATTATGCCAAGCGTATGAGCGAGAAATATGGTTGCCAGCTCTATCTGAAGCGTGAGGACCTGAACCATACCGGTGCACACAAAATCAATAACACCATCGGACAGATTCTGATGGCGAAGAAGATGGGAAAGACCCGTATCATTGCCGAAACAGGTGCCGGACAGCATGGCGTTGCCACTGCCACCGTCTGCGCCCTGATGGATATGAAGTGCGAAATCTTCATGGGTGCCACCGATGTGGAGCGCCAGCATACCAACGTAGAACGTATGAAGATGTTGGGCGCCAAGGTGAACCCTGTTCGCACAGGCAATATGACTCTGAGCGATGCCTGCTCTGAGGCCATCCGCGACTGGTGCTGTCACCCACAGGATACCTTCTATATCGTGGGTTCCACCATGGGTCCGCATCCTTACCCTGATATCGTGGCAAAGATGCAGAGCGTCATCAGCGAGGAACTGAAATGGCAGTTGGAGGAGAAGATCGGTCGCGATTATCCTGATTATCTCATCGCCTGCGTGGGTGGCGGAAGCAATGCCGCAGGTACCATCTATCATTACATCGACGACGATCGTGTTCAGATTTATCTGGCTGAGGCTGCCGGTCATGGCATCGATACCAACTATACCGCTGCCACCATGCATTGCGGTACAGAGGGAATCATCCACGGCGCCCGCACCCTGGTGATGCAGACTGAAGATGGTCAGATTGAAGAGGCCTTCACCATCAGTGCCGGTTTGGATTACCCTGGCATTGGACCAATGCACGCCGATTTGGCAACAAGAGGCAGAAGTCATGTGCTTGCCATCAAGGACGATGAGGCCATCTATGCCGGTTATGAGTTGACCCGCATGGAGGGCATCATCCCAGCCATCGAGAGTGCCCATGCCGTAGCCGCCTTGAAGAAGATGAAGTTCAAGAAGGATGATGTGGTAGTCCTCACTGTTTCAGGCCGTGGCGACAAGGATGTGGAGACGTATTTGAGCCATAAGGAAATGGCAGGAGAATACGGCAACTTTTAATAGCAAAGATTTCATTAAAATGGCAAAGTTTAATTATCATACAGTAACCCGCAAGATTCTTGCCGACCTTTATACGCCGGTGGGAGTCTATATGCGATTGAGAGATATTTATCCCCAGTCGGCTCTGATGGAGAGTTCCGACTATCATGGTTCCGAGAACTCCCGGTCCTTCATCGGCGTTCATCCGCTGGCAAGCATCGCCGTGAGTCATGGCGAGGTCATCAAGACCTATCCTGATGGCAGCGTGGAGAAGGAAGTTCTCCCGGCTTTCGGCGAGGGCAAGGGCGAACAGTGCAAGCTCGCCATCTCCAAGGCTATCAACGATTTCATCCAGAGCTTCCACGTAGAAGGCGAGGGCAAGGAATTCTGCGGACTCTATGGCTTCACCACCTTCAACGCCGTGAGATATTTCGAGAATATCCCCGTAAAGGATACCACCATGGAGAAGAACGATGCGCCGGATATCTATTATATCATGTATAAGGACATCATCGTGTTCGATCACTTCAATAATACAATGGAGCTGATTGCGCTTCAAGAGAGTGAAGAACGAAGAGTGAAGAGTGAAGAATCTCACTCTTCACTTCCTGAGCTTGATGCCCTGCTCAAGGCCGTGAACAAGGCGAATGTAAAGCCTTACGATTTCCATCCGGTGGGCGATACCTTTTCTACCCTTACCGACGAGGAGCACAAGGCAAACATCCGCAAGTGCATCCAGCACTGTCTGCGGGGCGATGTCTTCCAGATAGTTGTCAGCCGCCGCTTCATCCAGAAATACGAGGGCGATGACTTCAAGCTCTATCGTGCCCTGCGCAGCATCAACCCGTCGCCATATCTCTTCTATTTCGATTTCGGCGGATTCCGCATCTTCGGTTCTTCTCCAGAAACCCACAACCGCATCGTGGGCGACAAGGCATTTATTGACCCGATAGCCGGAACCACCCGTCGCACAGGCGATATGGAGCAGGATAGAAAGGCTGCCGAGTTCCTCCGCAACGACCCGAAGGAGAATGCCGAGCACGTGATGCTGGTAGATTTGGCGCGCAACGACTTGAGCCGCAACTGCCATGGTGTGAAGGTAGATTTCTATAAGGATATGCAGTTTTATAGCCACGTCATCCACCTGGTGAGCCGTGTGAGCGGAACCCTCGATCAGGATGCCGACCACATCAAGGAGTTCATCGATACCTTCCCAGCCGGCACCCTGAGCGGTGCGCCAAAGGTGAGAGCGATGCAGATTATCTCCGAACTGGAACCTCATAATCGTGGAGCCTACGGTGGCTGCATCGGATTCATCGGCTTGAATGGAGATTTGAACCAGGCGATTGTTATCCGAACCTTCATCAGCCGCAATGGCGAACTCTGGTTCCAGGCAGGAAGTGGAGTCGTGGCGAAAAGCAACGACCAGTATGAGTTGGAAGAGTGCAATAACAAGTTGGGCGCCCTCACCAAGGCGATTCATATTGCAGAAGAACTGTAAATAATCATTAATAAGATGAAAGTAGTAATCATAGATAATTACGATTCCTTCACCTATAATCTGGCACATTTGGTGAAGGAATTGGGCGTGGACGTTACGGTATATCGCAACGACCAGTTTCAGCTCCGCGAGTTGGAGCCATTTGATAAGATCATATTGAGTCCGGGTCCGGGAATCCCATCCGAGGCGGGTTTGTTGATGGATGTCATCAGGAAGTATGCAGGCATCAAGCCGATGCTGGGCGTATGTCTGGGTCATCAGGCGATAGGCGAGACGTTTGGTGCCAAGCTCACCAACCTCAAGGAGGTGTATCATGGTGTAGCCACCCCGTGCACCCAGTTTGGCATCGATCCGATATTCCAGGGCATGGAGAAGCGAATCGAGATAGGAAGATATCATTCGTGGGTAGTAGATAGAACGAATTTCCCTGAGTGCCTCGATGTCACCGCCGTGAGCGACGACGGTTGCATCATGGGCTTGAAGCACAAGAACTATGATATCCATGGCATCCAGTTTCATCCCGAAAGCGTGCTGACCCCAGAAGGCAAGACCATCGTCAAGAACTTTCTGGAGTTGTAAGAGCATGGAAATGATAGAAGATGATTCTTCAGTAAGATCAGAAAAAGATATATAAAAAATCCCAGGCGATTTACCATCACCTGGGATTTTTTTATATTTTTTTCAGATTATCAGATGGGAATTACAAGTCCCAACCCACGGCGCTGGCGCCGAGAACGGCAGCAGAACTGCCATCAAGAGTTGATACCAGGAACTTAGCCTTGCCCTTGTAAATCTTCAATACATTCTCATCGTATGCCTTCTTCAAAGGCTCCATCAGCAAGTCACCAGCCTTGGTCAAACCGCCGAAGAATACGAATGCCTCTGGTGCAGAGAAGGCTGCAAAGTTAGCGCAGGCCTCACCCAGCATCTTACCAGTGAAGTCGTAGATGCGCTTAGCCAAGGCATCGCCCTTGCCGGCAGCCACACTCACGTCGTAAGAAGTGATATCCTCTGGCTTCATCTCGCGGAGCAAAGAAGGTTCGTCGCTTGTCTCCAGGAACTCGCGTGCTGTGCGAGCCACACCCGTAGCAGAGCAGTAAGTCTCCAGACAACCTCTTCTGCCGCAACCGCATACGCGGCCAGCCTCGCCAGGAACCACGATTACGTGACCCAACTCACCAGCGAAACCATCGCTACCGTAAACCATCTGACCGTTAATAACGATACCAGAACCTACACCAGTACCCAAAGTAATGTCGATAAAGTTCTTCATACCACGAGCCACACCGTAAGTCATCTCGCCCAAAGCAGCCGCATTTGCGTCGTTGGTCAAAGCCACAGGAATACCCAAAGCCTTACTGAAGAGATCAGCCAATGGCACTACGCCATCGTGAGCCCAAGGAAGGTTAGGAGCGAACTCGATGGTACCTGTATAGTAGTTACCGTTAGGAGCACCGATACCCATACCCTTGATCTTCTCGATGCCGCCGATGGTATCAAGCACAGGCTGCAAAGCCTCTACAGAAGCTTTTACATATTCATCCACTGTCTTGTAGCCACCAGTCTTGATGGCTGTTGTAGCCTTAATGTCACCGCGTGCATCTACGATGCCGAACACTGAATTAGTACCGCCAAGGTCCAAGCCAATTACGTATGGCTTCATTGCATTTTCTGTCATGTCTTTATTTTAAATTAGTTAGAATTGTTTTTAATTATTCAAGTTTCGCAAGTGAGCTCCACACGCCCTGAAAGGGCAGAAGCTCCTAGCCCAGGGCAGCGCCCTGGGTAATCATGGACGCAAGTTTGTCGCCCTGTAAGGGCAAAAGCTTCAAAAGAATCAGGCAATTTACAAAGCTTTTGCCCTTACAGGGCGCCTTGTTGATTGCTATTATACCCAGGGCGATGCCCTGGGCTAGGAGCTTTTGGGCCTTCAGCCCGTACTTGAACCACTTGTGAAAGCTTTTTAATTGTAATTCTCTGCAAAGATAAGAAATAGTTTTGAAATAGTGGCTATTTGTTGTATAAAAAAGTATAATTTCTTCTTTTTTTTTAACCGAAATCAAATAAAACTTACGTCTTAAGAAAAAAAGAGGGGCTAAAATGAAAGTTTAACCCAAAAAATTACTAGATGTGCCCGATTTTTTGTAACTTTGCCCGCTGTTATTAGATTTTATATTTTTTAGCCGGTTGGGATACTGGCAAAATGGAATAGAGAAAATGAATTTAGCATTTCCAATAGAGTTTAACATCCTTGACTTTGTATTCAAGGGAATTCTTATCGGTGTGATTGCCTCGGCTCCGATGGGTCCGGTGGGCATCCTTTGTATTCAGCGAACCTTGAACAAGGGGCGATGGTATGGTTTCGTCACGGGTATAGGTGCAGCGTGCAGCGACATCGTCTATGCGCTTTTCACGGGCTTGGGTATGAGCTTCGTGATGGATTTCGTGAACAATTCGCAGAACAAGTTCATCCTCCAGATTCTCGGCAGCGTAATGCTCCTCATCTTCGGCATCTATTGCTTCAGGAGCAATCCTACCAAGAACATGCACCAGAGCAGCAACAAGCAGGGTACCCTTACCCACAATGCCATCACGGCTTTCCTGGTAACGCTGAGCAATCCGCTCATCGTCTTCCTCTTCATGGCCACCTTTGCCCAGTTTGCCTTCGTGGTGCCCGATATGCCGATCGAAATGGGTGTGGGCTATCTCAGCATCGTCTTCGGAGCCCTGCTCTGGTGGTTCGGTCTCACCTGGCTCATCGACAAGGTGAGGGGAAAGTTTGATACCAACGGCATCCTTATTATTAATAAGGTGATAGGAAGCGTGGTCATCATCTTCTCTGTCATCGCCCTCTTCGGCACAGTTTTCAATCTGTACCACTTGCCAGGCTTTTAATCTTAGAGTTAAAAGTTGATAGTTAATAGTTTATAGTTCAAACTTCAAAGTAAATATGTTTGTAGCACAAGAATTAAGAAAGACGAGTATTGCAGAATACCTCTTATATATGTGGCAGATAGAGGATATCATCCGTGCATACGGATGCTCGCTGCCTGTCATCAAGAAGAATTACATCGAAAGATTCAATTTCACTCCCGAGCAGAAAGATGAGGAACTCGACTGGTTCGGCAACCTCATCCGCATGATGAACGAGGAGGGAAAGCGTGAGTATGGTCATCTCGATATCAACCGTGTGCTCCTGCAGGATGTCATCGACCTTCATGCCCGATTGCTCCAGAGCAGCAAGTTTCCTATCTACAACGCCGAATACTACAAGGTGTTGCCGTTCATCGTTGAGCTGCGCAACCGTGGCGACAAGGAACTCAACGAGATTGAAACCTGCCTCGATGCCCTCTATGGCGTGATGATGCTCCGCCTGCAGAAAAAGGAGATTACTCCCGAAACTGAGCGTGCCATCAAGGAAATCACCGTCTTCATCGGCCTCTTGAGCGATTACTATATCAAGGACCGCACCGAAGGCCTGAAGTTCGACGACGACGATGTGTAGTGATTAGTTTTTAGTGATTAGTGATTACTTTTCAGTGATTAAATTTTTAGTATATACATTATTATAATATATATATAACGATATATAACAGATGAAAGAGATTGAAAGAAGAAGAACATTTGCCATCATTTCGCACCCTGATGCCGGTAAGACAACTTTGACCGAGAAGTTTCTGCTCTTCGGTGGACAGATTCAGGTGGCTGGTGCCGTTAAAAATAATAAGATTCGTAAAACTGCCACTTCCGACTGGATGGATATCGAGAAACAGCGTGGTATCTCGGTTTCTACATCCGTGATGGAGTTCGATTACCTGCCAGATGGACAGACCGGAGAACCTTACAAGGTGAATATCCTCGATACTCCTGGTCACCAGGACTTCTGCGAGGATACCTACCGTACCCTCACCGCCGTGGATTCTGCCATCATCGTGGTGGATTCTGCCAAGGGTGTGGAGGCACAGACCCGCAAGCTGATGGAGGTGTGCCGCATGCGCAATACTCCGGTTATCATCTTCATCAACAAGATGGACCGTGAGGGACGTGACCCATTCGATGTTCTCGATGAGTTGGAAGAAGAATTGAAGATTTCCGTTCGCCCTTTGTCTTGGCCTATCGGACAGGGTGCCCGATTCAAGGGTGTTTACAATATTTACGAGCACCAGCTCAATCTTTTCACACCTAACAAGCAGCGTGTCACAGAGAAGGTAGAGGTGGATGTGCAGTCTAAGGAACTCGATGAGCGAGTAGGCGAGCGTGAAGCAAGCCAGTTGCGCGAGGAACTGGAACTGGTTGATGGTGTTTATCCTGAGTTTGATGTAGAAACCTATCGCTCTGCCGAAGTAGCACCGGTATTCTTTGGTTCAGCCTTGAACAACTTCGGTGTGCAGGAGCTTCTTGATTGCTTCGTGCAGATTGCCCCATCGCCAAAGCCAACCCAGGCAGAGGAGCGCCTGGTGGAACCTGAGGAGCCTAAGTTCACCGGTTTCATCTTCAAGATTACCGCCAATATCGATCCTAACCACCGTTCCTGCATCGCCTTCTGCAAAATCTGTTCTGGCAAGTTTGTGCGCAATCAGCCTTACTACCACGTGCGACTCGACAAGACCGTGCGTTTCTCTTCGCCAACCCAGTTTATGGCGCAGCGTAAGAGCACCATCGACGAGGCCTATCCGGGCGACATCGTAGGTTTGCCAGATAACGGCATCTTCAAGATTGGCGATACCCTTACCGAGGGCGAGAAGATTCACTTCCGTGGATTGCCATCGTTCTCACCACTTCTTTTCAAGTACATCGAGAACGATGACCCTATGAAGAGCAAGCAGTTCCAGAAGGGATTGGAGCAGCTCATGAACGAGGGTGTGGCTCAGCTGTTCGTCAACCAGTTCAACGGTCGCCGCATCGTGGGTACCGTGGGCCAGCTTCAGTTCGAGGTTATCCAGTATCGTCTGGAGAATGAGTACAACGCCAAGTGCCGCTGGGAGCCTGTTCACCTGCACAAGGCATGCTGGATTGAGGCCGACGACGAGAAGGAGCTGGAGAACTTCAAGAAGCGCAAGTACCAGTATATGGCCAAGGATATCGAGGGCCGCGATGTGTTCCTCGCCGATTCAGGCTACGTGTTGAGCATGGCTCAGCAGGATTTTGAGCACATCAAGTTCCACTTTACATCAGAATTCTAAAATTTCAGCATGGTAATGGATGAAGAGTTAACAGGATACAAACAAAGCAGGACGGCGAAGCTGGTTGCCTGGCAGAAGAAACACATCTCTGACAAGCAGATGACCCTGATTCTCGCCTTCCTCATCGGTCTGCTCGCTTCGGTGGCAGGCTTCTTCTTGCATGCCATCGTACACGAGATACAGTATCTGCTCACTTCGGGATTCGAGAAGGGTACCTATAATCTGCTCTTCCTGCTGTTCCCTATCGTGGGCATCTACCTCACGTCGCTGTTCATCAAATATGTGGTGCGCGACAATATCTCGCATGGTATCACAAGGGTACTTTATGCCATCTCCACCAAGAACTCCCGACTCAAGGGGCACAACTGCTGGTCGTCGGTGGTAGCATCAGGCATCACCATCGGTTTCGGTGGTTCCGTGGGAGCCGAGGCACCTATCGTGCTCACCGGTTCAGCCATCGGTTCTAACCTGGGACAGATTTTCCGCATGGATAAGAAGACCATGATGCTGCTGGTGGGATGTGGAGCCAGTGCCGCCATTGCAGGCGTGTTCAAGGCGCCGATAGCCGGACTTGTGTTCACCCTTGAGGTGCTGATGGTAGATCTGAGCATGGCATCGCTCCTGCCTATCTTGATTTCGTGTGTCACAGCCACCTGTTTCACCTATATATTCGATGGTGACAGTTCGCTGTTCGAATTCACGCTCACCAACCCATGGGAGCTGGACCGCACCCCGGCGTGCATTCTGCTGGGTGTTTTCTGCGGACTGGTGAGTCTGTATTTCATGCGCACCATGTCCATCTGCGAGGGCTTTTTCGGCAAACTGGGTCAGTATCCATACGCCAAACTACTGTTTGGAGGACTCATCCTCAGCACGCTCATCTTCTTCTTCCCGTCGCTTTACGGTGAGGGCTATTCTGCCGTCAACATCCTGCTCAAGGGCAGCACGGAGGCAGAGTGGGGGCAGGTGATGAACCGTTCGCTGTTTTCGGGTCAGGACAATCTGCTCATCTTCTACATAGCGTTTGTCACCTTTACCAAGGTATTTGCCACCTCGGCAACCAATGGTAGTGGCGGTTGCGGTGGAACCTTTGCGCCTTCGCTGTTTATCGGCGGTTTTGCAGGCTTCCTTTTTGCCCGCCTGTGGAACATCTATCAGGTAGGCGTTCATGTGCCGGAGCAGAATTTTGCGCTCATGGGTATGGCGGGTCTCATTACGGGCGTGATGCATGCCCCGCTTACGGGCATCTTCCTCATCGCCGAACTCACGGGTGGCTATCAGCTCTTCATGCCGCTGATGATTGTGTGCATCTCTTCGCTGCTCACCATCAGCATCTTCGAGAGCCACAGCATCTACGCCCTTCGATTGGCAAGGGAGGGCAAGTTGCTCACCCACCATGTAGATCGTTCGGCACTTACGCTGATGAGCATGCAGAGCATGGTTGAGAAGGATTACCATCCCATCAGTCCCGATCTGCCGATGAGCAAGCTGGTGAGCGAGATTTCAAGAAGTAACAACAACTTTGTTCCGGTGTTGGATGATGCCGGAGTGCTGAAGGGCGTGATAGATATCACCCGTCTGCGCCACATCATCTTCCGCACGGAACTGTATAATCACTTCAAGGTGAGCCAGCTGATGATTCAGCCGTCGGCAACCCTGGGCGAGAACGAGCGCATGGATGAGGTGATGGATAAGTTCGATAAAACCGATGCCGCACAGCTGCCAGTGGTAGATGTCAACGGCGTGCTGAAGGGCTATATCAGCCGCACCAAGATTTACGAGGTATATCGCAAGATTGTGGCGGATATGTCGGCAGAATAAAATTTTGAAAAAATGGAGAAGAAAGATTTAAGAATCATATTCATGGGAACCCCGGAGTTTGCGGTGGAATCCCTCAAGCGCCTGGTAGAGGGCGGATATAACGTGGTGGCTGTGGTTACCCAGCCCGATAAGCCTGTGGGCAGACATCAGGACACGCTGCAGCCGTCGCAGGTAAAGCAGTATGCGCTTTCGCAGGGCCTGCCAGTGTTGCAGCCGGTGAAGATGAAAGACCCAGAGTTTGTGGAGCAGTTGCGCAGCTATCAGGCCGATTTGCAGGTAGTAGTAGCCTTCCGCATGCTGCCGGAGGTGGTATGGGCGATGCCTAAGTATGGCACCTTCAATGTGCATGCCGCCCTGCTTCCACAGTATCGTGGTGCAGCTCCAATCAACTGGGCAGTAATCAACGGCGAGAAGGAGACGGGTGTCACCACCTTCTTCCTGGACCACGACATCGATACCGGTCGCATCATCATGCAGAAGCAATTCCCTATTCCGGAAGAAGCCAATGTGGAGTATGTATATGATGGTCTGATGCATCTGGGTGCCGAACTGGCACTGGAAACCATCGATGCCCTGATAGCAGCCGATGGCAACATTGCATCCATTGCCCAGGAAGAACTGATGGGCGAGGGCGTGGAGCTGAAATCAGCCCCAAAGATTTTCAAGGATACCTGTCGCATTGATTTCCACAAGCCAGCCAAGCAGGTTCACGATTTCGTGCGTGGTCTTTCGCCATATCCTGGAGCCTGGACGGAGATCAAGAAGAAGGCACCAGTGGTTATCTTTGAGGATACGGATGGCGAGATGCCAGAGGCTACGTCTCATCCTGCGCAGAAGAAGAGTGTGGAGAAGGTTCAGGTGTTGAAGATTTTCAAGACCCAGCAGTCTGAAGAACCTCGTGGCGCAGCACCAGTAGGTTCTTTGAGAATCTTCGAGAAGAAGTTGCAGGTAGCGTGTCTTGATAATTGGCTCAACATCCAGGAGCTGCAGCTTTCGGGCAAGAAGCGCATGGATGCCGCCGCCTTCCTCAACGGCATGAAGGACATCGCCTATTACGAGTGCCGGAAGAGCCAGGAAGATAATTTTTAATTCATAGTAATCATAGTAATATGACCAGAGAAGAAGATATTAAGAATGCAGTGGAATGCATGCGAAAGGGTGGAGTGATTCTCTATCCTACAGATACCGTATGGGGCATCGGCTGTGATGCCACCAATCCGGAGGCTGTGAAGAAGGTGTACGAGATTAAGAAGCGTGATGATTCCAAGGCGCTGATTTGTCTCATTGATTCAGCCGACCGCATGGCGCGTTATTTCCGCAACGTGCCTCAGGTGGCGTGGGATTTCATTGATGCAGCGATGCCGGTGAAGCCTACCACCATCATCCTGGATGATGCCAATGGCGTGGCTCATAACCTGGTAGCCGAGGATGGCAGCTTGGCGATGCGAGTAACTTACGAGGAGTTTAGCAAGCAGCTCTGCTACCGTTTCCAGAAGCCTATCGTGAGCACGAGTGCCAATGTAAGTGGCGAGCCGGCAGCCCAGAACTACCGTGACATTTCCGAAGAGATTCTGAATGCCGTGGATTACGTATGCTGGACCCGTCGCCAGGAGCACAAGCCTCACCAGCCATCCAGCATCGTAAAGATTGCGAAGAATGGTGAAGTGAAAGTCATCAGATAAAGTTCCGCCTGGCGGATATAAAAAAAGAGGTGCATCGCAAGTCTTTCTCTTGCAATGCACCTCAATTTTTTTACCTATAATGATGCTATCTTCTACAGATGAAAATCAATTTCCTTGAGCCATGCCTTGGTATCAAAGCAAGGACACTCCTTCTTGACACCAGGCAAATCGCGGTGGCCCAGGATGGTGGCATCCGGATAATCCTGAGCCAGAGAATACAGCAGCTCCTCCAGCGTAATCTTCTGCGCCTCGGTGCGCGTATCCGCAGGATGACCATTCTTGTCCAAGCCACCCTCGTAGCAGATACCAATGCTATGCTGGTTGTAGTGACGGGCATGAGCACCCACCTTGTCCTCATGACGGCCAGGATACAGGGTGCCGTCCTTGGTGATGTAATAGTGGTAACCAATCTCTGCGAAGCCACGAGCCTTGTGGCACGCCTCCAGGTCCTCAATGCTGAAGTTCTGGTTCACACGGGTAGCGCTGCAGTGCACTACAATCAAATTGATAGTTCTTTTACATTTCATTTTCTTCTTCTTTTTTTTAATGGTTCAACTTAGTGTTCTTTTTCTCTCAAGCCTTTCACTCAAGGCCTTTCTCACGCCATCTCACATCATTTACAAGCCCTTGCAACTCTGTACACAGAAGGCGCTGATGATGGCAGTCAATACCGTGATGGTAAAATTAATCACTTTCTTGATAGTCTCTCTCTTCATTTGTTATCCCTTTCCTTTTTTTGATGTTACAATACCTGGTTACAATGCCGAATTTACAAAACCCTGGTTACAATACGATGTGCTCGTTGTCGCTGTCAGATCCGCTGCCGCCGCCAGTGGTGCCTGAATCGTCCTTGCCGGTTCCTCCCGAAGTGTTATCACCCGTTGATGATCCTCCCGATGGAGTATTGCCTCCACCATTCGAACCGCCGCCATCAGTTCCGCCGCCATCAATAACAATCACACCCTTATCCACTCTCTTGATAGTGGCATCGAGGTTCAAGCTGGCAGAAATCAAGTTACCCGTGGCGCGGGCTCTCGACTTCACTCCGGCAATGTTCTTGGCTGCCGACCACTCGCCAATGCTCTTGGCACCCATCTTGTTCTTGATGCCCAAGCTGAAGATCGCCAGGTCGTTGATCTTCACTGCAATACCCTGCAGATTCAACTCTCTGATGCAGTTCACGGCGTCGGTAAGCATACCCTTGATGGCACCCTTTGAGAACGGGGTGTTGTGTGACGACATGTGCTCTGCCAACTTGTCGAGATCATAAGTCTCGTTAACCACTGGATATGCGTAGTACAAACCATACGCATTCGGCATCTTCTTGTTCTTGTTCTGTTTCAATACTACCTGAATCATACTTTTTCCCTTTCGCGTTAAAATTGTTAGTTAATTTAGTTTTAGTAACTCTCCAGTTGATGCATCTCCTTCTGAATTACGATGCAAAGATACGGCTTTTTTTCGACTCACTCTGAACTTTCGTGAACTTTCGCGAAAAAAATCTAAAAAAACATGAAAAAAGTTTGGGGAACCCTTACGGATCCCCCAAATATTCAAAAATCAACTCCTTTTGCCTCGGAGTAAACAACTTGTTGCAACTCTTGTAACCTTCTGCCTGAAGCAGTTCCATGAGTCCCTTGCATTGCTTGATCCAAATCATCAAGTGCTTTTCGGCACTCCTTGGTTTGGCATCAGGAAAGTAGAGACGAGCGATGGCTCTCTTGCTATTTTGATTTTGCATACTCTCTAACTTGTTTCGGATTCAGAAATGACTAAGATAGAATCCTCAGTGACTTAGATAGAAATCTCAGTGACTTAGATAGAATCACGGGTTAGGATAGTTCGGATTGTAGTTCGAATACATCGCCACTTCCGCACCGCTCTTTTCCACCACGAGCCAGAAATTTCCCGTACGTCGGTGCTCACTCTTGAAACCAAGCCTCGCCATGATGCTGCCGATACTCTGGTTCGACATGTTCTGGCGCAAGGCAGGGTTGGTGCAGATCTTTTCCATGATCTCTGCTGTGGTAACCGACTTGATGAACCTGGGCTCTGTTGATTCATCCGGGATACGAAAAAAACGCAATATCTGCTCCTCTGCAAAGTTGGAAACCATGAAGAGGCGATTGTGCTTACGCATCTTCTCCACATCCTCGAAAGTCTGCCAGTATACCCAGCCATCCTCTCGGATGCCCTTCGATACACTCTGACCCAGAGCCAAAGCCTGAGAGTAGAGATCCTCGTAGTTGATAGCCTTCTCTCTAGGGCTCACAATCTTGGTAACAATCCATGGCGAGAAACGGCGGTTCTCCACATCGGTGATGATGTGCTGCTGGTTGCTCGTTCCGCAGAGCGAAGCACGGTGCTCCAGCTCAGACCGGTACTTGTCGTAAGGCCGACGGAAGGAGAAAACCTCCTTGGTCATGTTGCTCTTGAAGGCACTCAGGTTTCTGCCGAATATCGCCTCAAACTCATCCAGGTTCACACTAGCCTTGGTAGCCTGAGCCTCCATGGCATCCTTGTCCAGATAGTTGCTGGTACTGTCGTTCAGATAGTAAGTCTTGAGGCATGGAGGGAGCAGGGCACCCAGAATGGTGGTCTTGTAGATGCCGCCCTTGCCCACCAGAATCAGCATCGACTGGTTCACGAAGTGAGGATTCACCCATGCCACCACCATCGACACAAACCACTTTCGGAAATATTCCACAAACTCCTCCTGGGTGTGGCAATACTCGGGGCGGTCTTCCACCGTGATTCGCATGGCAAACTCCCTGATGTAATCCGTCTTGCCGTCCCACTTCGGCAGACTGCGCAGATAGTGATCCAGCGGATTGAAAGGCTGGCTGTAGTCGCTGGTCACGATATCCCCCAGTTTCTGTACACTGGTATGGATGCCCTTCAGGTCCATCTCCATCCAGATGGAGTGCAGGATGTCGTCGCTCACATCGGTATACTTCAGGTACTTGGCATCCTTCACCATGCGGCTCACCACCTGATACTTGCCGGTAACCATGTTGTGAACGAACTCGTAGTTCTGGTCGAGCCACTGTCTGATGAGCTTCAGCGTAGCCTGAACCGGATAGTCCTCGCCCTTGGCGTAGAAGTGCCATTTGCCGGCAAGTTCGCCATGGTTCTTGTACACACTTCTCACCACGCTAGCCGTGTCGGCATACTGCTGCGAGAACTCGGAGGTGGCATACTGCAGTGCCTTCTCCTCCTCGATGCCGTATTTCAGGCAGCAGTAGGCAAAGCTGGTAACATACTCGTTGTGCTGATGCTCCTCGAATCTTTTGCCCCAGCTCTCAATCATCACCTTGATGTGGGGAGCTGCCTCCTCGATGGTTGGGGTGTAGCCGCCCTTTTTCTTGCGGGTCTTGCTGCTCTTAGGTCTGCCGCCCTTGTTTTTCTTCTTCTCGTTCTTGATGCGTTCCTGGGTAACCTTCAGCTCGCTGGGGGTGAGCTTCAGGGGGATTGCCTCCCAGTTGAAGTAGGCATCAGGGTCGTGGGCAAGGCCGCAGAGTCTGCCGATGTCGGTGGCCTGCTGGTCGGCCTCCCAGCCCAGCAGGGTGTTGTAGAAGCTGATGGCCTTCTTGATCATGGCATTGAAGAGATCCACGATGGTGAGGTCGCAGTTCTCGGCTCTGTCGTATCCCACGATGATGCGGATGCCCTGTCCGCTGATGGTGTGATAGACGGCTAGGGCATAGGCCGACTGGCATGCAGCATTGAACATGTTCTCAATCTGCTCAGCCGAGGCGTCATGGATGTCGTAGTCCAGGGCAATCATTCGGGTCTCTGCCTTCACGTTCTCCAGGCTTCTGCCTCTGCCGTCATACTGCAGTGAGGCAGAGATGGCAGGGCCTAGAGGCTTGAGCTCATCTGCATAGCTCTTGCTGATGGCCATTCTCTTGCGATAGGCCATGGTCAATGAACTTACCATGGAGTCTTTTGTGATAAGGCGCTCCAAGTCTTCTCTACTGGCGAGAGGCATGCTCTCGGTGCTCTTGAGTGATGCGAATAGTGACGGCATCACGGCGTCGTTTGGTTTTTGGGCCATAGTTGTTATTTTTTATTGGGTCAGCTGGAGATTTTTGCCTCTTCGGTCGGCCCGGGGTTAGGTGAAACCAAGGCTGTGATGTGAAGGCTTGGTCTCAAAAAACTAGTTTTCCGATACTAAAAACCTATATCTAAAACCCTGATATTCATTTCATTTACCTTTATAACACGCTGTATATACAAAAGTTCTGGACCCTAGGGTTCACATCACACTCTCGAATCAGCGGTCACTCGGGCTTGAATTCGGTTGCAAAAGTAGTTTTTTCCTGCGAGATTCACCATGCCTTCACCTCAATTTTTGGGTGGAAAATAGTTGATATTTAACAAACTTAAAGAGATTTCTGTCTAAAATTTACGAAAATTCACAGATGGTTCGGGGGAAAATGTCAATAATCCGGAGAAATTGTATACCTTTGCAAACAGAATGAAGATGAGAGGGGGTATTTAACGAATAAACAATAAAATAAAACAAAATTAAAAATGGCAACAAAAAAAAAGATGATGAAAAAGGAGTACTGAAGAGAATCGGAAAGTTTTTTCTTGATGTATTCAAGGATGTGTCAGAAAAAGGTACTCATATTACCCAAGCAAAATTGGATAAGGTGTATGGTATTAATAAACATTATATGGAGGCGTTCAGACGTGGAAGCGATATGAAGTTTACTCATATGATGAGGGTGGTGCGAACTTACTTGTTGCAGTTTAAAAGTATCGAGGATAAGGTAAATCACCTTATAGAGGTGCTGGATATTGTTAGAGATCAGGATATTGACAACTATGGACCAGAATGTTCACCTTTTGGTATGAGTATCAAGGATGCTATTCAGTATATGATTTATAAAAAAGCATTGGAGTTGATAAAGTTTAACTCTGAGGAAGAAATCAAAAAAAAGATTCATGATTTGCTGGTTAAAACTCATCAGATAAAAGATTAGGATAATTGGCTTCTTTGTATAAAAAATCTGCCCCTCTGCTTCACAGCAGAAGGGCAGATAATTAACCTTCTCTTATGGTAATAACTTACCAATAGGTAAACATTATTTGTAAATTTACCAGTTTTGTTTATTAACCTAACTTTTTTAGATAAAAATTAATTATCGATTTATCCGACTTTTTCTGTTTCATGTCTTGTTCAATGTCAACGTTCGAAAGGCATTTTGCCGAGAATAGGGTTCTCTTTTTCTTTGCCTTATCGAATGCTTGGTCAATGAATCCTGGTATATATTATATATTTAGGTTAGTTATTACATTTTCGTTTGCAAATATATGGCTTTTTAGTAAACTTGTATGTTTTTGATAGTTAATAAAGATTAAATGTGGTAAAAAAGGATATAGTTCGGCATATTTTTTAGAGAAAAATTCTTCAACTAGCGATTATTTCGTATCTTTGCAGCATCTAACAGCATCATTGCATATAATTTAAATGAATATCGTATGAAACAGGTAGAAGAAAGATACATCAGCTTGCTGACCGACTTCGGTTTCAAGCGCATTTTTGGAACGGCAATGAATAAGGATTTGCTGATTTGCTTCCTCAACAGCTTGTTTAATGGCAGACAGGTTGTGAAGGATGTTTCGTATCTGAATCCGGAGCACGTGGGGGATGTCTATACCGACCGCAAAGCCATCTTCGACGTGTATTGTGAAGGGGAAAACGGCGAGAAGTTCATCGTTGAAATGCAAAACGCCTACCAGACGTATTTCAAGGACCGATCTCTCTTCTATTCTACTTTCCCGATTCGTGAGCAGGCACCTAAGGGGAATGAGTGGAATTTCAAACTCAATCATGTCTATACTGTTGCCCTGCTCAACTTCAACATGAACGAGGATGCCTTCGACAAGGAGAAGATTCGCCACCACGTGCAGTTGTGTGATACAGCAACCCACAAGGTTTTCTATGATAAGCTTGAGTTTATCTATGTAGAGATAGCCAAGTTCAATAAGACTTTGGAAGAGCTGGAAACGCTCTATGACAAATGGCTTTATGCCTTGAAGAACCTCTATAAGCTTACCCAGCGTCCAAAGGAGTTATGCGATAAAGTCTTCGACCGCCTTTTCGAAGAGGCCGAGATTGCCAAGTTCACGCCTCAGGAGGTAAGGGAGTATGAAGCAAGCAAGAAGGCTTATAGGGATATCAAGAACTCTATTGATACTGCGAAAAATCAGGGTAAGGAAGAAGGTCTTGCCGAGGGCATTGAAATAGGTAAGAAAGAGGGCAGAAAAGAAGGAAGAATTGAAGCTAACACAGAAACAGCTCAGCGTTTGCTGGCTATGGGACTTTCTGCCGAACAAGTAGCCGAGGCTACTCAGCTGCCCTTGAATATCATTGAAAAACTGAGCAAATCTTAATAGTTTGCTCCCGCTAGGCGCTTGCTCCCGTCAGGACGCTTAGCGGGGATAATGTCTGATGGGAGCAATACTGTGGAAGAAAAGAATATAGTAATTAATAACTAACTAATAAATAAATATGAAATCTATTAACTTGATTATCTTGTTTTTGATGGCTGTATTGCCAACCTGTGCTCGTGGCAATCTGCATGATCAGTACAATCTGCAGCAACAGCAAGAAAAGAAAAAGAAAGAGCATACAGTGGAAGTTTATGGTGACGTGAAAGATTCGTTTACCCAGGCCTTTCTGAAGGCCTTTGTCACGGTGATGGACAAGGACAGCAACGTGATAGATACCATGACTACGAGTGGATGGGAAAAACACCTCTTTTATCATACTCAAGTCCCAGCACGTCCCGCTACTTATATCGTCAAGGCAGAGTGTGAAGGCTATGAGACGAACAGTATCAATCATACGATCAAATACATAGCACGCAATAAAAGTTTCTTATTTCCTTCGCTTTTGCTCAAGAAGAAATTCAATCAGGATGTTGCCCTCGATGACGTGGTGGTGACTGGCACCAAGGTGAAGCTGGCTTACCGTGGTGACACGCTCGTCTTTAACGCCAGCGCATTCAATGTGCCTGATGGCTCCATGCTCGATGCTCTTATAAGACAGATGCCAGGAGCTGAACTGAAGAGTAATGGCGATATTTACGTAAACGGCAAAAAGATAGATTATCTGCTCCTTAACGGAAAAGACTTCTTCAAGGGGAAGAACCAGGTGATGCTCGACAATCTTCCTTATTATACCGTTAAGGAGCTGAAGGTGTATGACCGTTCTTCTGAAAAAAGCCGACTCATGGGGAAGGAGATGGAGAAGAAAGACTATGTGATGGATGTGGCCCTGAAGCGTGAGTACTCCCGTGGATACATCGCCAACGTGGAGGCGGCGGGGGGAAGCGAAGACCGATATCTGGCTCGTCTCTTCGGTCTCTACTACACTGACAATTCTCGAATCTCGGTATTCGGCAACATGAATAACAAGAACGAAACACGAAGACCGGGAAGTCAGGGCGACTGGTCGCCTTCCAACAGTCCGCAGGGACAAAAGACTACCCGCCAAGTGGGCGTTGACTTTAATACGACATCGAAGAGCCAGAAAATAAGAGAGAAGGGAAACGTTACGTTTGCTTGGGACAATACGCATGACTTGACCCACAGTTCGCAGGAGAATTTTGCCTCTACAGGCAATATCTTCGGTAGAAGTATCAGTGATTCGCGCAGCGACAACCATAGTTTCAACCTCTACAATAACTTCCAGGTGGATGGAAAGTTGGGAGTATGGTTGGATACCCGTATCGACTACTCCGACAGAAAGTCATCTTCGTCAAACCTCAGTGCTACCTATTCTGCCAATCCTGAAAGATGGGGCGATATCAGGCAGACCATCGATTCTACCTTTGCACAGAATGTTAGTGGCAGCTTGCATGACATCATCACCAACCGGTCGCTCTATCAGTCACGCTCAAAAGTACATGCATTCACAGGTAGTCAGCAAGCTCTGGCGTGGTATAAGTTGCCATGGGGTGACAGAATAACTTTGGGCATGTCTGGAAAGTATACCAGCTCCAAGCCAAACGAGTCTTTCAGCCTGAACCGCAATGAGTATTTCAAGACTGGCGAGAAGGATTTGCGTAACTATTACAACGACAGCAGACAGAACAGCTATGATATGAATGCCAGCTTGGATTATGAAATAGCAATTCCATATTCTAAATGGGCAATGTTTATAGGACCCAAATTTGCGCAGACCTATCAATCGGTGAAGGGCTTGAAATACCGCCTGGATGAGCTTGGCGGCGACTGGATAGCCAATCCGGAACTGATGTTCGCCACGCTGCCTTCTAATATGGAGCAGCTTTCGGGGGTGATTGACGAGGATGTGAGTAGAAGCTATCAGACGATGAAAAAGAATACGGGTGGTGAACTTATATTCCAAAGAAATGGCGATTCTTCGTACCTGGCTCTGGTGCTGAGCATTTCTGAAGAAAAGGAGCGTCTCAATTACCACACATCGGCTCTCGACACGATAGCCAAAAGAAGACGTGTGGTATTCAAGCCTTCGCTTATGTACTATTGTTATGACGATAAGAAGTCTATCAACTTACATTATTATATGCAGAGCCAGACGCCTGATTTCTTCAGCATCATGCCATACAGAGATAATTCAAATCCGCTGGCTGTGAGGGTGAACAATCCGGACCTGGAGAACTCGCTGTATCATCATTATGAAGCAAACATCCGTTTCAAGGGACTCAAGAATCAGCAGTATGTGGAATTCTTCGTTACGGGTAATTTCTATCACAATCTTGTGGGTACCCGCACTACTTATAATTCGCAGACGGGTGGCTACACCTATATGAGTGATAATATTGGTGGTGGCGGCAACTGGGATTTCTGGACAACGACATCTTATGGTGTGGCTCTTGACAAGGCTAGATTGTTCCGTCTGGATTATCGTCTGTGGTTTAACGGTTTGCGCCGCAAGGATTTTGATATAGCTTACGATGATAATTCTACCCAGCTCTGCTATGTGCTCAGAACTGAGTTGGGTAACAGTTTGTACTTCAAGTATCAGAAAGACAAGTTGAGCATCAACTTGGGTGGAAAGGTGGAGTGGAAGCATGGTGCCAGCGACCGCAGCAATTTCGAGAAATTGAATGCCTATGATTTTGAGTATGGTGGCAACATGACTTACACCTTGCCTCTGGGCATTTCGCTCTCTACCGACCTGAAGGAATATTGCAGGCGTGGTTATAGCGAGAAATCGTTTAACACCAGTGATCTGGTATGGAATGCTTCGCTGGCCCGTTCGTTCTGCAAAGGCAAGCTGACGCTGAAGGCAGAGGCTTTTGATATTCTTCAGAATCTGTCGAGCACCGTGTATGAGGTGGGCGGCCAGGGCAAGACTGAGAAATGGAACAATACCCTGCCAAGCTATGCGATGGTGCATTTGATGTATAAATTCAGCAAGGCACCTAAGAGCAAGAAATAATTGTGGAAGTTTTGAGGTGGGGTGTGGCATGAGTCACCCCCCCAGCCCGTCCGAGAACGGCCGTTTTGGGGTGTATCATAGAGGGCAGAACCGCTATCACGACTCCACCTAAGTCCCTCTAAGGGCATATCTTTTTTCATCTTAAAATTTTAGTTTATGTTAAACAATTCGTCATAAGGGCTTAAAATGGCCGATATGAACACTAATAGAGCGTGTTTTTCGATGGTATTGATCCCTACAGGTCATTATCCAAGAGAAGCAATCAAAGCAGGTACACCTTTGAGAGATATGGCACGACGAAGGTTATAAGATAGGCAAAAGAGACCCATCTCAGCAGTTACTTTCAGTTTGCCTTTCAGTAAAAAGTAGTATTGCCCAAGTGCTCGCTTCATGGTTCCAAAAGGATGCTCGGAGAGGCATTTGCGATTGTCCATCTTGTTCTGATCTAGATGTAAAACGTAACGGACAACCTTCTTCACGATCTTCATTCTTGGAGGTTTTGGCTTGTCCTTATTCTCTTCTTTGAGTTGCTTGCGTTTTGCTTCGGTTGCCTTTATCAAGGTGTCTTTGTTGAAGTCTGCCTCCTTGAACTTCTGGATGGTACACTTGCACTTGCATTTTTTACATGCAAGCTTGTTGCAGTAGCGGATCATACCGTTTCTTTTGATAGACTTTTGCCTCAGGATTTCTCCTTGCGGACAATAGACAAGATTGCGTTCGGCATCCCTCACGAAGTATCCTTCAAGAGCCTTGGCACGCATCTGCCCGGGAGTCATCTTCAGTACAGCAGACTCTGCTACATCAGAAGTGTACTCCTTGACCTCTACAATCTGTGCATCGGTTAAAAAATCCTTGTAGGCTTCCGGTATGACTGCAGCTTCAAGACATGCCTTCAAATCTTCTGGATTAGTACTTGACTTTTGTTCGTCAGTTATGGTAGCTTCGTTATAGTCAAACTGAACCTGCTCCGTGCAGCTGCCATCACGTTGGATGACATTTGGTACGATACCATTAGCCAATGCATCTGCATGATCCTCGGGACACTCGTACCCCTTGTCTGCAGTTGATTCAAGAACGTCAACACCATAATCGGCTTTCACCTCAGATGCTACGCTTGTAAGCTGACCATGGTCTGTTGGACTGTTGGTTACCAGGAAGCCTGCTATCATATGGCTCTCCGCATCAACTGCAGTTTGCACATTATAACCGACACAAAAGCCTTCGTTGGCTTTCATTAGTCGGGAATCAGGATCGGTTAAGGAAATCTGGCTTTCACCACTTTTCTCAAGTGTATCACGGTATCCCTCATAGCGTTCCTTGCGCTCCTTGCAAACATCAAGCTTACGTTGCAACTCATCTTTAGAGAGCCTGCGTCCTTCCTCATGATCGTATGCTTCAAGTACTTCCATATAGATTGAAATATGTTCATCAAGACGCTTGATTCGGTCATCGAGTTTGCTTAGAGTAAGGTTGTTGTCTTTAGCATTTACAGCCTTAAACTTGCTTCCATCAATAGAGATGTACGACTTGGAAAAGAGCTTCAGTCCCATACAAAACTTGTTGAACTCTTTAAAAACTTTAGTAATAGCCTTCTTGTTGTCCTTGCGGAAATCGGAGATTGTACGAAAGTCAGGAGTCAGCTTGTTGAGCAGCCACATTACCTCTACGTTACACTTGCACTCACGAGCAAGTTTGCGAGAGGAACGTACCTGATAGAAGTAACCATAAATATAGAGTTTGAGGAGATCGCGAGGATCATATCCAGGAGTACCTGTCTCTGCAGGAGTACTGCGGACGAATCCCAGTTCATCCATTTTGAGATTATCGACAAAAGCATCAAACAAGCGAACAGGGGCGTCAGCCTCTACATACTCGTCAATGCAATCAGGGAAAAGAACCCTCTGTCGTCTATCTTGTCCTTTTTTATATGCCATATCTTTCTTGTTTTTTACTACAAAGATACATAAAATATTTGAGAATCAAGAAGATACGAGGTTAATTAACTATAAAGAGCAAAAGAAAAATGCCCAATTCAGTTGTTTGCTTCCCTAATTAAGTTTTCGGACGGCCTCCCCCTTAAGGAATCAATCCAAATTAATCTTTTCTTATCTGACATAATTTTATTTTTGGTATTTATGAGTCCACTTGAAAAAGTGTCCTCGTCCAGAGTTAGTTAACGCCAAGAGCAGAATACAATACCCAAGGCTATTGTTTAATTTAAATAGAACCCACATTTTCAAGTGGACTCATATATCATATTAATAATAAAGAAACGCTTCTTTATATTTTTTATTGTTTATTTAGAGGAGAAAAAGGAAAAATCATTTTGTTATTCTAAAGAAAAGTCGTACTTTTGCACAAAAAATATGTATAGTAGAATATTTTTTCTCTCTCTTATTGATCATAGCGCTCAAATGATACCACTTCGTTAGCGTGGTTACAGGTTTCGCTTTTCACGTGGTTGACGATACCTGTTTAAAGAGTGATTAAGAAACTTTCGTGTTAAAACAAGAAAGGTGGTATTCCTAAATATAAAAGATATGAAGATAGATTTTAAGAAAATATGTAGTCTGGTGATATTTACCTTCTGTTTTCTGGCAGGGGATACTTATCATGTAATGGCCAGGGATAGGGTGCAGAAATATAAGCTCGTGTTTCGGGAGGAGTTTAATCTTCCTGATGGTAGCCAGCCTAATCCTAAATTATGGAGTAGGGTTCCGCGTGCAAAGAATCTTTGGGCAAAGTGGAATTCTGATACGGCAGATGTTGTCTTGATTAGAAATGGAAGACTGGTTTGCCGGGTGATTCCGAATACGAATCCTGCAGATACAGCTATGATGTTGGCGGGTGCAGTATTTACAAAGAATAAGTTTGCCTTTAAATATGGTAAATTAGAAGTTAGGATGAGAACAAATTTGCAGAAAGGTAACTTTCCTGCTGCATGGATTATGCCCGAAGTTCCAGGTAATCCATATCGATATGGTGAAGTTGATCTGATAGAATATTTTGGCGACGAAGGCATTGCACGACAAACCTTCCATTCGCATCGCACGGCGATTTTGAAAAAAAGTGGCGATAAGACCGTCTTCCTGACAAGAAACATTGAGCGGGACAAATGGCATGTTTATGGTTTGGAATGGACACCTCATGCGCTGATTACTTATATTGATGGAGAGACTACCGGCTGCTATCTTAAGTCGGATGACCCCATTAAGCTGGAAGAAGGGCAATGGACGTTTGACCGTTCCTTCTTTATTATTCTTAATCAAAGTGTAGGATATGGCAACTGGCATGCTCCAGACCCGCATGCAACTTATGAAACCGAGTTTGACTGGGTGAGAATATATCAAAGAGAAAAGGACATCACTTATTATTAAAAGTGGTGTCCTTTTCTGATTACAGACGTCAATATGATTCCATTAAACTTTCTTTTTGAAATCTTTTATGCTAAACAATGCACCAGCTTTTTTCAAAAACTCAGGAGTAAAGTAAGTCATCAGTCCTCCGAGTGATGTGAACGTTAACTCTCCAAAGTAAATCTTTCCGTTCTCGTCTTCCGGATTCAAATTGTATAAGTCAACTCTCAATTCAGGGAATCCATGAGATAGCTTTTCTGCTACCTCTATCATTTTCTCCAAGTTTTTAGGCTTTGGCATAATTTTACCTTTAGGATAGCCAGAACTGAATATAGAATATTGTGGGCACGCATTCCACTCTCTGTCATAAAGCATTAAGTGAACTTTGGCTCCATTGCCTGAACGGTCGGAACATATCAGGATATAGTGAACTTTGCCATTAAAACACCACAGTTTATAATCTATCAATGTAGATTCGCCCTTCGGTGTAGGGAGCAGTTCTTCTGCAATGACCATCGGATGGATTTCCTTGTAATGAGGCTCTACATGAAGCAGTCCTATGTTCTTGCGGTGTAACCATTCATCTATGGTCTTCACAATAGCAGCCTTCTGGGCAATGGGTAGGGTACTTTTACCTCTTACGGCTTTATTGGTACCTTTTCCATCACCATTATTTGCCTTGAGAATAAAATTCTCTGGCAGTTGGTCAAAGTCGAAGTCGTTCACATCGTCCCAAGCTCCGTATAGTTTGACTAGACAGTCGCCGAGCCCCTTTTGCTCTACATAATCTCTTACCTTGTATTTGTCAGCAAGGGTAGTCCACTGGGTCGTGTCTGAATATAACTTTGCCCACAGAATCTTTTCATTGAGATCCTGGGGATTTTTTAAATTCAGTTTTTTCTTAAAGGTGAGAAAATATCTTATCTTTAGAAGCAATTCGGGATTGTGCTTTCCCAAAAAATGACATAAACCAATAGCAGGAGCAAAGAGAATTCTTCCTCCTTTACTTGATGTTGGATGTATCATATCTACTATTTTTAATGTTGCTGTATCAGTTTATTATAAAAAGTTCCTGCTATTCTACTTAGATAGAATAAAGGGTCGTTATGAGTTAGATGACTCAAGTACATGCCTGTATATTTGAAACTTTGAGATAGGAATTCATATATCTTGGTCACAATGCTGATTTTACGTCTTCCTGCAGAATTATTTCTCTTTCTGATATAGTATATGCAAGTAGGTGCGGCTACTTTTACATGTTTGATCTTCCAGGATATTCCATACATGAATATGGAGTCTTCACCACGTTTGATATTTGTGTCGAAACGTTGTCCGTTTATACATTCTTTAGGAAGCAGCTTGCAACATGCTGACGAGAAAAAACTGCGATTGGAATAGCGACTTGATTCCTTTGCCGGTTGATAGTTTCTGTATGCACGACTCAGAAAATGCTGTTCACTTTCTTCTCCTGTTTCCTTATTCACTGCTTTCACATTGGCTTCAACAATTCCATTTTCACAAGCTTTAGAAAGCAACTCCTCCAGGTAGTTGTCTGATACCCAGTCGTCATCATCAATGAAACAGATATAGCAACCTTGTGCTTTATCCATTCCAAGATTTCTGGCTCTAGATACACCATTAGGAGTAGAGTAAAGCAGCGTACTGTTAAAGGAATATTCGGGCAGTTTCTTCTGGATTAAACTTTCATAAGGTTCTCTTTCACCATTGAGCACGAGGATTACCTCAAACTCATCCTTTGATAAAGTTTGATTCTCAAGACTTCCTAAACAATCCCAAAGATAGTCCTTGGGAGCGTATGTTGGTATAATAACACTTATTTTAGTTGCCATAACTGTTACTTATTTTGCATATTCAACTTCAATACCTCCTATCTCTGCAGCAATCTGTGAATAAGAAGAACCTACGCTTCCTATAATCTTATTGGTCTTGCTAAGACAGAATAAGTCTAACACTGCAAATTTCATTCCTTCCAAGGAATTGCGGTCTGTATCATCCATCAGGGTAATGATGCGGTTCGGATACTTTGATTTCAGACTTTCCTTTACTTCATCATCATCGCTGGCTACATAGAACTTTGTATTGGCGTTCTTCTTGATTTCTGCCTCCATCATATTAGTAAAGTTCTCTAATGGAGAAGATTGGATGGATACAACATTGTCGGTTCTGCGGATATGCACACCGATAGTTCTCTCAGAAAAGCCTGCTACTACTTCGTCTATTCTGCGCTGGATATCATCTTGTGGAACGAACATCCCCTGGATGGTATATTTCGTACACATAGGATAACACGAGATGAGGAGGAGCGAGCGTGAATAGCTCATTTTCAATTTGCTGTATATCTCGCCATCTCGGTAGATACTGAAGTTGAACACGGTTTTCTCAAACATTGTTTGCAGCAGGGGCCATCTTATCAGATAGTCCTTGTTGCCATTGATGTTGTATAGCCATTGCTTGTTCTCTATCAGTTTCACATCTTCTTGTGGAATCGGTTTGAAAAGTTCGCAATAATCAGCTTTTAACCCTAGGCTGTTGTTCCAGTAAATGACGGAAGGGCAATGGTAGCTTTTTGCCACCGCCACTCCTGTGGCAATGGCACGTAAGCGATTACAAAGTCCTCCTGTTGGTATAATCTTAACTTCCATGTTTCGTTATCGATGTTGTTATACTTTTATTTCTTGATAGTCTTTCTGATGGCTTCTAAGAAACCATGACCATACTTGGTGTCTGGTTCCACATAGTTGCCTTCTCCCCATTCATTCCATGAGCGGAGGAAAAGTATCTTTCTCTGCTCAGGCTTGTTCTTGATGAGCTGCAGTGCATCTTCTATATGATGCTCGAAGTTTTCTGGAGTTGCATTCACGTAGATGCCTTCGTGTTTGCCGGCTCTAGGGGTGCGGTCCCACTGTGGAAAAAGGGTAGGGAACACGTTGTCCCAATTGTCTTCTGGTGAAAAGAAATGCTTCATCACCTTTGGATAATCGTACTTCAGTGCCGGCATGAAAGGGAATGCCTTCTGCATGGCTTTTCTTGCAATACGCCAATACTTACCTTGGTACATCATCTCTGCTCTACCTTTTCCCATCGGATTGATACCATCAAAACCTAATTCCAGGAATGAGTTGTAGATGTCGGCACTGCTTTCGAGGTTTGGCATCACACGACTGATGGTGCCATCTTCGTTTCTCTTGACAGTTGTGGTAGAAGCACACATGGCAACAAAGAAGATGCCTTTCAACCCATTCTCCTTTGCCATCTTTCTCCAGAGTTCCATGAAGTGGCGAACATCCTTGAAATGATATGGATCGAAAATCAAGAACAGTGGCTTGCCATCTACGGTGATGTAGCGATGATCTTTGAATGCCTTGAGTACATAGTTGAAGTGGGCAATGTAATCTTCATCGCCGGGATACATTTGCTCGCAGATCATCTGGTTGCCACCTTTGTTCTTCCAAGTGTTGGTTTTCCAGTCATGGTTTGCCCAAGCTAGGCAGAATGGAAAATCCGGTTTGCCAGAATTGAGAACCTCATCGAAAGGGCGCTGCAACAGGCGCTTGCCGTTACCCATCCAATAATGCCAGTAGCAGAATCCTTCTACGCCAGCTTCACGTGCCAACTGAGCCTGTTGTTCTCGGGTCTCAGGCAGACGAAGGTCATAGAAGCCCAAATCAGCTGGTATTCTTGGCTGGTAGTGTCCATGAAATACAGGACGGGCTTTGGCTACGTTGGTCCATTCCGTAAAACCTGGTCCCCACACATTGTCGTTTTCAGGGATTGGATGAAACTGTGGCAAATAATATGCTATAACTCTTGCTTCCATTTATATGTTCTTTTATTAATATTCTATTTTATTATTTTATTTAATTAAGTATGATCATCATTCCTAATCCGTAATGTGGAATGCTCACGTAGAGCAGGAGAAGGGAGATGATTACCACAAGACTGATGCCTATCCACTTCTGTTTGAAAGTGTATAATATATATGTGTAGAGCAGGATATTCACGATGCAATACAGCTGGCTGGTTCGCAAAGCCAATACCGGCAAAAAGGCAAGCGCCGAATACAGGGATAATCCGATCGCAGACGTTTTTAGCAGTATCGGGAAATCATCGCATAGTTTCGTCAGCGAATCCTTAAAGAGGAAGAGGTAATAAAATAGCATAATCGACATGATATGCAGCGGATCAAATATATTGATGCCTACAGTCATTTTACCCTTTTCCACTGCTGCCTGATAGATAGCTAGTTTGTTTCCGATGAATGGAAGTGACGGGTTCATCAGAATGCTACCTCCTGCATAATATACGACATATCCCAGCGGAATGGCGCAAAGAAACAGAATGGTTGTCTTCTTATTGAATGGCTTGTTGTTGAGAAACAAGACAGGAAGGAGCGTCAAAGATGAATAATGTATTAAAGATCCTCCGAGCAAAAGCAGGAAGGCTATTTTCTTTTTGTTCTCTGTGATGAGATGGAGTGCGATAAGGAAGATTCCTGATACCACTCCCGCTCTTATCTGGGTAAGATCGTGCAATACATAAAAGAAACTGATGTAGCACAGCAATGGAACAAAATAGAATTCGCTCAATTTTCTGAAGGCAAACATCTTTAGTGACACTCCGAACAAAGCATAGAGCAAGAACAGAACGTGTACATTGTCTGTAAAGAATCCCAAAAAGTAAGATATGAGCAGAAAGGATGGCTCTACCATCTCATCTGTTCCGTTCTTGAAATAATGCTGGAATGTATATTCGTAATTTTCCGAGTCAGGGTCCAAACCAATTTCTCGAAATCCTGCCACAAAAATCAGCACAAGACCTATCAGGAAGAATAATGGCTTCTGATACTTCCTGATGTAGTCTTCCAAGTAACAAAGTATAGCAACGATTAGAAACATTGCCGATAAGATGTAACCCATATTGCTTTATTTTTTTAATTTTCTATTTACTAACTCTTTGATGAGACTTCGCTCTTTTTTCGAAATGCCCACTGTATATAATAGGATGGATATGCTTACTGCAGAAACGGCAAACGACAAGAGGAGCAGAAGAAACCTGTTGGTATGCAATCCGTCAACGCAATACACTATCAGCGTAGTTGTCGAAATAATCAGAATGCCCGGTAACACTAGTCTCGCCAGATATTTACTGACGGTTAAATCTGAAATACTTGTTTGCAGCATCAGTAATCGGATGATATGTGCCAGAATGCAAAGTCCAATCATTGTGACGAATACATAGTAGGATGGCATGCCTAACTTGAATAAGACCCAACTGACAGGCAGGCAAAGTATCGTCATGCTTTCAACATACATGCTATATTTGCGGATGTTGCCTGTAGCCTGTATGATGGTGGTAATCGGATTGTGTAACGCCATGCATATTGTATATATTGCATAGAGACGGGCAAACAAGACCATGGTAGGTGTACATTCTCCTAACCAAAGTGTGAGCAACGTCTCTGCTTCGAAGATGAATGGGATGAGAACCATAGACAGCAAATAGAGTATTGCCTTGCTGCTAGCAAAAAAAAGCTGCTCTAGATATCCATTCTCGTTCGACGAATATGCTTTGATCATCGCAGGTCGGAAAGCAATGACCACACTATTGGTGAGCGTGTTGATGGCATTGTATATCTGATTGGCGATTCCAAAGGCTGCATTGATGATGGGTCCGAAGAACACATTCAGAATAATGGTGCTTCCTTGCGTCATGCCTACTCCTGCCAAAGCTCCATAGAATGACCAGCCTGAGAAAGAGAAAAGCTCCTTGTAGAGGATTTTCTTCTTTACAATGGTATATTTACATTCCGGATATTTTCTTCTGGCAATGATAACGTAAAGCAACATAACCATGAATGCTTCGAGCATTAATGCTGCTCCATAATACACCAAATCGTCTCCACCTGTCATACCGATGCTATAGGCAATGAGAAGTTTGACGATACAGTCGATGGTAGAAATCAGAGCATAATATCCCATATTCTCATTGGCAAAGACCGCTCCGATGAATGGTATCTGCAGGAGGGTGAATATGAAAGAGAACAGAGAAAACTGAAGAATCCATTGTGCCGCTTCCATACGTTCCACAGGAATGGTGAGTTGTGTAGATATCAACCAGGGACCAACAATCTCAAAGAGAATAAAGAGTACAAGAGCTATCATCATGACGATGTTGAGGCTCACGGAGAAAATCTCCTTTAATCGTTCCTGTTCTCCTTTGCCCATTGCGAATGAGTAGAAGCGTTGAGTGGATAGGGCAAGTACACTGCTAATGCATGTGCTTGCTGTCACCACGCCTGCCACGGCATTGAAGATGCCGTAGTCTTCTGTGCCAAGTCCTGCCAATACCCAACGTACTGTATAGAGATTGACGAAGGTGATAATAAGCATTCTAGCGAATAGCACCAATGTATTGGATGCTATTCGCTTAGAACGGTTTTGTATGTCTTTGTTTTTTTCTGACATGATTTATTTCTTTTCACCAAAGATAATCTTTCTGATAGAATAAATGGTTATAACCATGAATGTCATGATGCACATTCCCAAGACAAACAGCATTCTCTTAGGACCTGCTGGCTTCAGAGGTACAGAAGCACTCTGGAGTGTGGTAAACGCTGGAGTCTGGAGTGTAAGCTTGGCACGGGCTTGCTGCACCTGTCCCTGCAATGCTGTATAGTTGTTGTAGAGCAACTGCATCTCGTTTTCCAAATCGTTTTCCTTCAGTTTATAGGATTCCAGAATGACATCATTGTTGGCATCTGCATAGCTTCCATAGGTCTGTCTCACTTTCTCGTATTTGCTTTTAGCATCCGCGCAGAGTTTCTGATAATACTCTAAGTCCTTGCGGGCTTTGCGGGTTCTATATTCTGTGATGAACTGTTGTAAGCGTGATTGTACCGTATCTGTCAAAGTAGCACAAATCAGTGGATCCTGATCTTGTACAGAAATTGAAATCACATAGTTCTTCTTGTCAACTGAGCAAGATACTTTGCTGGCTATGCTGCGGGCAATCTCATCCTGTTTCTTGGTCAATCTGAAAGGATTTACCAGATTGTTGGCATGGGCTGTTGTATCCTTATTTGCAAACCAGGATTTTACTGTATTCATCGTTTTTGACCACCATGGTGATTGCTGTTTGGTGGCAAGATAATCATAATAAGTGGTATTGATTGTTCCATCAAGTGATATCACTTTTACATTGAACAAACTTGTAAGAAAATCATTTGAATCAATCAAGTCTGGATACAATTCTGGGAAGATAGCATCTCCATTAGAAGAAGAACCTCCGATATCAAATCCAAAAGATGACGCAAGATCGCCTAAAGAGCTAGAATTAAAACTAGATAATTCTGGTGCAAGCTTTGCGGTGCTGTTGTAATATCTTGGTACGCATAAAATGAGCAGACAAGAGATTACAATAACTACCGGCAATGTTATGAAGTATAGTTTTCTATGTTGCCACATTGCTTTCACAATTGCCACAACATCTATCTGTTTGATATTTTCGTCTTTATTTTCCATTTTATTCTTTTTTATTCTTAAACGTCTTGCAAAAGTACTTCTTTTTTCTTAATCTACCAAATATTATTGGATGTTTCTACCTTTGTGGAGGGATTATTCTACAATATCCCATGCTTCAAGCCCACGACTTTCTCTGGAGAACGATAGAACTATGCATGTTACTTGTTTCTTGCTGGCTGCAAACGCATCTCTATCATGTCCTTTGCCTCTCTATTGGGATAGCCTAAGGTATACATGTCTCCATCAACTTCCTTAATCGTTAGATAGCCGGCTTGGTATAGAAACAGTTTGGGGTCTATCATGTTGACATCACTTTCTTCCAGATAGTCTGCGTCGATAAGACAATTGTCTAATTTGGGTATGTCTTTAGCAAACTTATTCAGTATTTTAAAGAGCATCTCATTTGAACCTGATGCTATCCAATAGGAATTGAGCTTTCCTCTAGAGAAAGCTGACAGTACACTATATGGATTATATACATTTAGCATGTTGGGAGCAAAATGGTAACCGTCATAAAGTGATTTCATCTCATTGATGGTATCAGCTTCACTCAGCTTGCATTTCTCAGACAACATTGCAATCTCTTTTTGAAAATAGAAGAGAAGTTCTTGGTTGGTGATACCGCAAACTGCAGCTAATGAATCTTCAAAGCTTATGTTGACCAGCGTGTTCAGAGTACTGAACAAACTGATTTGCGTAAACTTTGTGATTCCTGTTATGAATACGCATTTGATGCAATAGCCATAGTCTTTAAGCCCCGTGAAGAAATCACGATATATCGTGCGGCATTCATCATGGTGCTCTGTCTCGTATGTATATTGCAGAGGAACATCGTACTCATCAACAATGACTGCAATTTGTGTACCTGCCTGTTCGTATGCTCTTTCAATGATACCGTTGAAACGGTTTCCCAGTGATTGTTCTGCAGGATTTTTGCCATAGATTTTTTCGTAATAACTCAATCGCTCGTTGAGATATTCTTTTAATGACTGAGCGTCTGATCCTCCTAGACTCATGCTAAGGTAAATCACCGGACGTTTGATCCAGTCGTTCTCTAATGACATAATCTTGAGTCCCTCAAAGAGTTCTTTCTTTCCTTCAAAATAACATTTTAGGGTAGATGCCAACAATGATTTACCGAAACGTCGTGGACGGCTCAAGTAATTATACTTCCTTTGGTTAGCGATTGCCCAGACCATATCTGTCTTATCTACATAAAGGTAGTTGCCTTTACGTAGTTCTTCAAAGTCTTGAACCCCAAGGGGTAAATTTCTATTTGATGTCATAACGATAGTTGTTTGTTATTGTGAATTTTGAACCAAACTAGAATGAGGGTGATGATGATATAGCCATGGCAGAAGCCTTGAAAACTAGGATCTGCCATGACTAAATGATATTTTCTGTTATTTACTCAAGTTGGCTATCGTTGCAATCATGGCAGCGATGCTACTCATACTGGTACCCAGGCTCATGGTCTCTGCTACGCTCATCTTACGCTTCAGCTTAGATGGGATAACAATCTCACAACCAGGCTGTACTTTGGCTCCATGACCTACCTTGGCTACCTTGCCGTTCATATAGATGATGTAAGCTTTGCTCTTCTGGGCATCGCTGGCAAAGCCACCAGCCTCATCGATGTATGACTTTACGCTTCTGCCTTTTTCGTAAGCCACAGTGTTAGCATACATCACGGCACCATTGATCTTCACGGTTCCATTGTACTGAGGAACGATCAAGCGGTCGCCTTCACGCAGAATCATGTCGGCATCGCTGCCAGGATTTTTCAAGGCTTCTGCCAAGTCGATACCGATAGGGTACTCATCTGGAACATTGAACTTCTCGAGCTCTGTGCTCTGTGCTCCCTTTGCTACATCCTGCAAGTTGCTGCCATTGCTGCTGGCTGCCAACTGGAGAAGGTTCTTCTGCTGCTGTTCACGCTGCATCTTAAGAACGGCTCTCATGCGCTCCTTTTCTGTTTCATTGGCTTTTCTGATGAGTCGGGCACCCTTGATGTATGCCTGCTCTGTAGCACCGCCAGATTTTGCAAAGAGGTCGCTGAGACGGGCATTGCGGCGGGTCAGGGTATATGAACCACTAAACATTACCTCTCCTTCAACCTTCACATTCTTCTGCTCGGCATAGCCAGGGCTCTTGCGAATCATTACCTCATCGAATGGCATCAGTACAAAACCTGGGGTTCCATCTACCACAAAACCATCTTTCAATGAAAGGGTGAAGGTTTGGGCGATGACGCTATCTGGCTGCAATGCCTTGTTATCGGCTACTCGTCGGCTTACGCTTACATTCACCATTGATGCCTTGTCAGTCAATCCGCCAGCCTGCAGAACGAAGTCTTCGATAGTCTCGTTGTCTGCATACTGATAGGTACCTGGATACTGCACCTCGCCACGGATGGTGATGGTGCGCTCCTGAATCTTGTCCTGACGGGTAGGGATGAAGAGCACATCGTTTTCCTTCAATGGGATGTCAGGTACCTTGCCATCCATGATGCCTGCGATGTCTACGGCAATCACTTCCAGGGTGCGGTCCTTCTTCATGCGGTGCATCACGGCACGGTTGGTGAATGCATCTTCTGTCATTCCCTCGGCATGCTCAACAAGAGTGCGTACACTGTTTACCTGTTCGCCAAGGTTGTACATACCTGGACGGAACACGGCTCCCTTCACCTCTACGGTGTTGGCATAGCGTGGAAGAATGGAATCTACGCTGATAGAGTCACCATCATCTACACGGAAGCTGGAGAAGTCGAACTCTCCTACATTATATACGGCATATTCCCTGCCTGTCTTGCGGTTTACGCGAACCGATTTTTTGTAGGCATCACCCGTGAAACCACCAGAATATTTGAGGATAGAGTTAACACTCTCGTTTTTCTTCATCTCGTAGATCATAGGGCGCTTTACCTTACCCGTCACGGTGACGAGGCAATCGTAAGGACCTACTACGATAACATCGTTGTCGCTGAGGCGAACGTTGCCTGTCAACTTACCGTTGAGAATGTAGTCGTAGATATCAACTACAGTGACAAGTCGGTTGTTGCGATATACCTTGATGTTACGCAGGGTTCCGAGGTCGTTGGTTCCACCTGCCATGTAGAGAGCATGGAATACGGTGGCGAAGGCTGATAGGGTATAGGTGCCCGGTGCCTTTACCTCACCCATCACGTTGACCATGATGGTTTTGGTCTGGCCCACTGTGAGCTTCACTCTGCTGGAGCGGTAACGGCTTCCCAAGGTGCCGCGGAGTCGGGCATTAGCCTGGGCTACGGTAAGTCCGCTTACGTTCACCGGGCCATAGCCTTCGATGGTTACTTCGCCATCAGGAGAAACTGTGCTCTGGATGGTTTTCTGTGAAGCGCCATAGATATCGATGATGACTGCATCTCCAGGACCCAGGCGATAGTTCTGAGGAGTAGCGATGTTCATGTTTGGCTCGAAGCTCAACTCCTTGTTGTTGAAGATGTCTCTACCGAACACTTTCTTGCGGTTCTGCTCGCGCTCGGCAAGCAGCTGCTTCAGCATCAGGGTAGAATCAGGAATAATACCGCTCAGCTCATTCTGGAAATCCATGTATTCCTCATCGTTGTTATCGTAGGTATGACGATAATTAGCGTCTTTCTCTGCCGATACACGATAGTTGCTATAGTTCTGAGATTCCTGACTGATTCCACTGCCGTAATCTTTACGAGTCTTGCCATTGTTGGTGCGCAGGCGAGAGGCATCCTTGCCGGCTACTTCGGTAGAAGCTCCGGTTACGCCACCCTGTTTCATCTGCCGTTCGTACTTGTCTCGAACTCGACTAATCTGCGAGATGTCGACGCCTTTCTGCATCAGTTTGGTCACAATCTGTGGATTGCTAGTACCGCGTTCGTGCTCCTTGACCACGAAACTCATCACCTGGTCATCGCTCATGCTTGATGACTGAGCCATGACGGGACCGGCTGTCAATGCCAATAGTAATACGAGAATGAATTGCTTTTTCATCTGATATGTTATGTTCTTATTTTTATTCCTTTTAATATATATATAACTCGTTTGTACGAATTTTGTTGCAAAGATACTAAAAAAAATGCGGATAAAATAGTGTTTTAGTAGAAAATAAGGAAAAAAGGGAGAAAAAAAAGCCTTGGCCGCATCCGGAGATGCAACCAAGGCCCAATTTATTTATAATCTAAAAGTATTCAGATTAGATCTGCTCGCTCCAGTCCTCCTGGCTCTTACGAACGTAAGTCTGGTAGCGGAGCTTAGCCATCTTCTCTGCCTGAGAGAAGAGCTCATCTGCCTCCTTAGGATATGCCTTCTGTACAGAGAGGTAACGAACCTCACCGAGCAAGAAGTCGCGGAAGTTCTCCCAGTTTGGAGCCTTTGAGTCGAGTGTGAATGGGTTCTTACCCTCATCAGCCAACAGTGGGTTGTAACGCCACAAGTGCCAGTAACCGCACTCAACAGCCAACTCTTCCTCGTGCTGTGAACGACCCATACCGCCCTTACGCTTCAAACCGTGGTTGATACATGGTGCGTAAGCGATGATGAGTGATGGACCTGGATAAGCCTCAGCCTCGCGGATAGCCTTCAATGTCTGAGCATTGTCAGCACCCATAGCTACCTGAGCTACGTAGATGTAACCGTATGTAGTCTGCATCAAACCGAGATCCTTCTTACGGATACGCTTACCCTGAGCAGCGAACTGTGCGATAGCACCGAGTGGAGTAGACTTAGAAGACTGACCACCAGTGTTAGAGTAAACCTCAGTATCGAGTACCAAGATGTTAACATCCTCACCAGAAGCCAATACGTGGTCGAGACCACCGTAACCGATATCATAAGAAGCACCATCACCACCGATGATCCACTGTGAACGCTTAACGAGGTAGTGATCCAAAGTCTTGAGCTCCTTGCAGATAGGGCAACCCTTCTCAGCGCAAGCAGCGATGAGAGGCTTCAACTCTGCAGCAGCCTCCTTAGAACCCTCTGAATCGTTCATGTTAGCCATCCACTTGTCAGCAGCAGCTACGAACTCAGCAGAAACCTTCTCGCTAGCCTTAGCCTCCTCGAGCAAGTGAGCGATGCGCTCCTTCATCTTCTTGTTACCCATTACCATACCGAGACCGAACTCGCAGAAGTCCTCGAACAATGAGTTGTCGAATGCAGGACCCTGACCCTTAGCGTTCTTTGTATATGGAGTAGATGGGATAGAAGCTGAGTAGATAGAAGAACAACCAGTAGCGTTAGCAATCATCTGACGATCACCGAAGAGCTGAGAAATCAACTTAACGTATGGAGTCTCACCACAACCAGAGCAAGCACCAGAGAACTCGAACAATGGCTGAGCGAACTGAGAGTTCTTAGGGCTCTGCTTGATGTCTACGAGATCCTGCTTAGAAGCAACGTTGTGTACGAGGTACTCCCAGTTAGCTGCCTCCTTGACCATATCCTCTGCGTCTACGTTGAATGGAACCATTGTCAACGCCTTCTCACCCTTCTTACCTGGGCAGACGTCAGCACAGTTACCACAACCCAGACAGTCGAGTACTGAAGTCTCGATGCGGAAGTGCATGCCAGCCATAGCCTTAGGTGCCTTAACATCCTGAGTCTCGAGACCCTCGATGCCTGCGAGCTCCTCATCGGTCAATACGAATGGACGGATAGCTGCGTGAGGACAAACGAATGAACACTTGTTACACTGGATACAGTTCTCTACGTTCCATACTGGTACGAATGCCTCAACACCACGCTTCTCGAATGCTGAAGTACCGTTCTGCCATGTACCGTCAACTGTGTCGTGCTTAACGAAGTCAGAAACCTTCAAGAGGTCACCTGCCTGGCCGTTGATAGGACGAACGAGCTCCTTAACGAATGCTGGAGCGTTATCCTCCTTAGCCTCATCGTCAGCGAGGTTAGCCCAAGCTGGATCTACTGTCAACTGCTTGTACTCACCACCACGGTCAACAGCGCCGAAGTTCTTGTCAACAACGTCCTGACCCTTCTTAGAGTAAGACTTAACGATGAATGCCTTCATCTGCTCTACAGCGAGATCCAAAGGAATAACCTCTGTGATACGGAAGAATGCAGACTGGAGGATGGTGTTGGTACGGTTGCCGAGACCAATCTCCTGAGCAATCTTAGTTGCGTTGATATAGTAAACAGTGATGTTGTTCTGAGCGAAGTAACGCTTTACCTTGTTAGGGATGAAGTTAACCAACTCATCACCATCGAAGATAGTGTTCAACAGGAAGAAACCATTCTTACGCAAACCACGGGTTACATCATACATGTGGAGGTAAGCCTGTACGTGGCAAGCTACGAAGTTAGGAGTATTTACCTGGTATGCGCTGTGGATAGGGCTGTCGCCGAAACGCAAGTGAGAGCAGGTGAAACCACCAGACTTCTTAGAGTCGTAAGAGAAGTATGCCTGGCAATACTTGTTGGTATTGTTACCGATAATCTGAACTGAGTTCTTGTTAGCACCAACAGTACCGTCAGCACCCAAACCATAGAACTTAGCCTCGAACAAGTCGTCGCCACCCATTGGGATTTCCTCCTCTTCTGGGAGAGAAGTGAATGTAACGTCATCAACGATACCTACAGTGAAGTGGTTCTTTGGCTGTGGCAACTCGAGGTTCTTGAATACAGCAACGATCTTAGCTGGAGTTGTATCAGAAGAACCGAGACCGTAGCGACCGCCAACGATCAATGGCTTGCGCTCGTCATCGTAGAGAGCTGACTTAACGTCGAGGTACAATGGCTCACCCTCTGCACCTGGCTCCTTAGTACGGTCGAGAACAGCGATACGCTTAACTGTAGCTGGGATAACCTTCTTCAGGAAGTCAACAGAGAATGGACGGTACAGGTGAACTGCAACCATACCAACCTTCTTGCCCTGCTTGTTCAAGTAGTCGATAGCCTCACGAGCTGGCTCTGTAGCAGAACCCATCAGGATGATGATGTTCTCAGCATCCTCAGCACCATAGTAGTTGAAGAGGTGATACTCACGGCCAGTGATCTTAGTCATCTCCTGGCAGTACTTCTCTACTACTTCAGGAATTGCATCGTAGTAAGGGTTGCAAGCCTCACGGTGTGTGAAGAATGTCTCTGGGTTCTCAGCGGTACCGCGAGTAACAGGACGCTCTGGAGTCAAAGCACGGTTACGGAAGTCCTCGATGAACTCTTCCTTAACCAATGGACGGATGTCTTCCATATCCATCTCCTCGATCTTGTGGTACTCATGAGAAGTACGGAAACCGTCGAAGAAGTTGATGAAAGGAACCTTTGTCTCCAATGTAGCCAAGTGAGGAACTGCAGAGAGGTCCATAACCTCCTGAACAGAACCTGAGCAGAACATAGCGAAGCCAGTCTGGCGGCAAGCCATTACGTCCTGGTGGTCACCGAAGATACAAAGTGAGTGAGAAGCCAATGTACGAGCTGATACGTTGAACACGCAAGGGAGCAACTCACCAGCAATCTTGTACATATTAGGAATCATCAACAACAGACCCTGAGAAGCAGTGTATGTTGAAGTCAAGGCACCAGCCTGGAGAGAACCGTGAACTGCACCGGCAGCACCAGCCTCAGATTCCATTTCCTGGATAGAAACTCGCTGACCGAAAAGGTTCTTACGACCTTTGGCAGCCCATTCATCTACATGCTCCGCCATTGGTGATGATGGAGTAATAGGGTAGATAGCAGCAACCTCTGTAAACATGTAGCTTACATGTGCGGCAGCGGTGTTACCATCACAAGTGATAAATTTTTTCTCTTTAGCCATTTTACTTTTAGATAAAATATTAAATATGTTTTGTATAAATTCTCGTTTCTTTGTTTCATTAATACAGGAATCCTACTCTTTAGTACAGGAATCCCAACAGCCACAATGGAATCTTGTTGTCCTTTCCCACCTCCGTATTATAGCGGGCATAGATGGTGTCCGGATTGCTTCGAATCTTGTTGGTGGCTTGGGCGTCGCAGATTCTGAACTTCCTGTTGCCGTCTACCGTGTAGAAGTGATCCTTACCTCCCTGGTGCACCTTGTGGTCTTTCCAGAGCGAGTTGACGAAGAACGTTTCCATCACCTCCTGTGTATCTATCTGGATAGGATAGATGGCGTACATGAGGTTCGGGTTGTGCATCATCACCTTGGATGGCTTCTTTGGGAAATCCTGTCCGTCTGGATAAATCATGTTGATGAGTCGGGCATCTGCCAGATACTTGATGTAGTTCATCACCGTGGCACGACTGGTATTGATACTGTCTGCAAGCTGGCTCACATTTGGCGCCTTGGCTCCTTCCACTGCCAGCTGATAGAAGAGTGACTTGATCTTCGGCAGGTACTTCAGTTCAATCTGCTTGATGAGGAGGATATCAACCTCGGTCATCATATTCATCGTCTTTAGTAGATTCTCTGTAAAGTTACGCTGTTCCAGGAAGAATGGATAGAAGCCATGGTGCAGATAGTCCTGGAAATATTTCATCGGACTTACCTTTGGCAGAATCTGCTTGATGATGTGCTCATGATTGCGCAGGATGTCGTCAAGTTCGTATGCCTTGAAGTTGTTGCCCGTCTGCAAGTTGATGAACTCGCGGAACGAGAAGCCGCGCAGGTTATAGCTTTTCACGATGCCGTTCAGCTCAGGGTTCTCTTCCTTCAGTCGCATCACGCTTGAACCGGTGAATACGATTTTCAGTTCCGGATACAGGTCGTAGCACTTGCGGAGCTCCTTGCTCCAGTCCTGCTGCTTGAACACCTGGTCGATGAGCAATGTTCTGCCACCTTGTTTCACGAAGTCGCCGGCAAAGTCGGCGATTCCTCTACTCTGGAAATAGAAGTTGTTCATATTCACAAACAGGCACTTTCGATCGTGAGGTCCAAAGTGCTCCTTGGCATACTGCAATAGGAATGTCGACTTGCCGACACCTCGTGTGCCCTTGATTCCAATCAATCGGTCATTCCAATCGATTTCATCCATCAAGGTGCGTCTCACGGGGGCATCTGTATGCTCTACGAGATATGTATGTGTTCTGAAGAATGCTTCTTCCATGCGTTTAATATTGATTCAATTTTGTTTTTACGATGCAAAGGTAATAATATATTTTAAATTTGCAAACTCTAGATAGCAAAAACTAACTTTTTTTTCATTATTTAGCACTTTTCTACGTAAAAACGCCCCTCTTTTGCCTTTTTTCCCTCTTTATTTTGTAACTTTGCAGCATGAAACTACATATCTTCAATCCGGAACACGATTTGGCTTTGGCCGCAAATTTGCAGCAGTTCACCGCGCCTCATGCAGGAAGACAGTTGCGAAGCGACCTGGCGTTTATTCCTGCCTTGTGGGCAGATCAGGGTGACTGGGTGCTTGTTGATGACATCGACAATGCACTCGACAAGGTGCGCCATTTGGGGGAGCATCTTGCAGAAAAAGTTGAGTTTATAACCAAGGTTCAGTTGGAACATGCGCTTAAGACGGAGTTTCTTGACAGCATTCATCCCTGGGGATGGAACTTGAGTCTGAAACATGAGCTGGAGCGAATGGGCGTGCCCGACATCATGTTGCCTACCGACGATACATTAAATAAGGTACGCATGATAAGCAGCAGACAGTGGGCTGCCCAGCATCTGCAGCAGGGCGTAGTATATGCTGATTCCTATGAGAAGGTGAAGGCGTTGGTGCTGCAGCAGGGCAAGGCTGTGGTCAAGGCTCCCTGGAGCAGCAGCGGCAGGGGTGTGAAGTATGTGGCTGCCGATGAATTCAGAACAGCTGGCGAATATCCTGCCTTTGAACGCTGGACCCGCAACATCATTGCGCACCAGGGTGGCGTTACCGTGGAGCCTTATTATAATAAGGTGAAAGACTTCGGCATGGAGTTCGAAATGCGTGACGGCAAGGTGAACTATCTGGGACTCTCGTTGTTTGATACCATCAAGAATGCTTATTCCGGCAACCTGCTTTGCTCGGAAGAGGAAAAACTGGATATCTTGAAGCAATACGTGAGTGAAGAGATTCTTTCTTCTGCACGTCAGCGAATTATAGATATTATGGAACCTGCTTTGAAGGATATCTATAGCGGTCCTTTTGGTGTGGATATGATGATAGCTTCAAAGGATGGACAGCTGGAACTGGTTTCGTGCATTGAACTGAATCTTCGCAGAACGATGGGGCATGTAGCTCTTGAGTTGGCCAAGATAGCCAATCCGCTGAGTCTGATGCGCGTGGAGTTTGACGGCAACAGATACCATCTGCGTGTGATGCCAGGCAAGCAGGCAGATGATGGGGCTTTAGGCAAGCAGGCTGTTAATGAGTCTTAAATTAGAACTGTCTGATGCAAGAAATCGTCGAAACTTGCATTTCATAGACAGATTATCAACAAATATGAATGATTATGAAGAAGAGTAATTTTAACAAAATGGCTTCTGCTGCCCTCATGATGACGGCAGCTATGGCAATGACTTCCTGCGCCAGCAGCAAGAAGATAAATGGCGATTCTAATGCAAGCAAGAGTAACGATATGGGCAAGAATGAAGAGGACTTGGACAACAGTTATCTGGTTCTTTCTGATTCCCAGCGAGAGATTATCCATAAGAATAATGTTTTCGCCCTTCGTCTTTTCGACAAGCTCTCAGGTCATTCTTCACAGGTGGTTTCTCCTATGAGTGTGGCTTATCTGATGGGTATGTTGACTAACGGTGCTGATGGAACTACTCAGCAGGAAATATTGAAAGCCATTGGCTGCGAAGGTGTTAACGTGGATGAGTTAAATGAAACCTACAAGGCTATTATCCAAACTGCAGGTAGACTTGACAAGCAGACTAAGGTGGAGATAGCTAATTTCATCGCTGTCAACAAGAGCTTCTCTGTGAACAGTGCATTCAGCAAGAAGGTAGGCGACAATTATCAGGCTGCCATCGAGAGTCTTGACTTCACATCCGGTAAAACCACCGACCGCATCAATGGCTGGTGCAAGGAGAAGACCCATGGCATGATTCCGCAGATTATCAGTCAGGTGGATCCTCAGGCTGTTTCTTATCTGATGAATGCCATCTTCTTCAACGGCACATGGCAGTCGAAGTTTGATGCACGCAATACGAAGGAAGCCAACTTCCGCGGTTACACCCGTGATATTCAGAAAGTGCAGATGATGCATCAGGTTAAGAAGTTCTTCTATTCGGAGAATGATACCTTCAAGGCTATCGACCTTCCTTACGGCAACGGCACCTATCGCATGATGGTGCTTCTTCCTAACGAGGGCAAGAGCATCCAGGACATGATGAAGGGATTGGATGCCGAGAAGATAACGAATCTGGGAAACAGCATGGAGGAATGCATGGTGAACCTGAAACTGCCTAAGTTTACCATCGAGCAGGAGTTGCCGCTCAATGATATCATCAGCGGCTTGGGTGCCCCTTCCATGTTCAATCCTAACGAGGCAAACTTCACCCATTTTGCCAATGGCCCTTTCTTTGTAAGCAAGATGCTGCAGAAGGCTAAGATTGAAGTAAGCGAGCGTGGTACCAAGGCGGCTGCCGTAACTGCTGCCGTTATGCTCACATCGATGGCTCCTATGGAGATACGCAATGTAGAGTTTCATGCCGACCATCCGTTCGTCTATATGATTCAGGACACACAGAGTGGTGGTATCCTCTTTATGGGACAATATTGCGGAACACACTAATTTCCTGGATTAACTATACAAAAAGAAATCCCTTAGACTTGATTGAAGCCTAAGGGATTTCTTGTTTTTATCCGAATCTCTCGATTATTTTATCCGAATTTCTCAACGAACTCATCTTCTGTAATGATAGGAATGTTGAGCTCATGCGCTTTCTTATTCTTGGAACTTTGAGAGGCTGCATCGTTGTTGATCAGGAAGTTGGTGCTCTTGCTGACGCTTCCCGTCACCTTGCCGCCTTGGCTCTCTATGTAAGCCTTCAGTTCGTTGCGGTTCTTATAATGATGTACATCGCCGGTTACTACGAAGGTCAAGCCGTCGCAGGCGCTTCCTTTCTCTATCGGTTCCTGTTCAACGATTTCCAGCTCCTTCATCAGGTTCTGTACATGGGCGAAGTTGGTGTCGTCCTTGAACCAGCCAATGAACTTGGCGCTCTTTTCCGGTCCGATGCCGTCGATGCTGGCAAACTCATCGTCAAACATGCAGAGGCGGGCGGTCTCTATCAGTTCTTTTACCGGATAACGCTCGATGAGCTTCTTTGCCACATCGCCTCCGCAGAGAGGAATGTTGAGGGCATAGAGCAGATGGCGACCATCTGTCTGGCGACTCTTTCTTACGCTTTCCAGCATGTTGGTAACGCTCTTCTTTCCAAAACCATCCCAGGCTGCAATTTCGTAGGCATGGTCGTTGAGGTGATAGAAGTCAGCGTATTCGCTGATCAGTCCTTCGTTTACCAGCTTCCAGATGGTCTGTTCTGAGATTCCTTCTATATTGAGGCCTTCCTTGCTCACGAATCTGGCAAACTTCTTAATCTGCTTGGCTGCACAGTGGGGATTGCTGCAATGCAGGGTCTTCGTTCCGCTTTCGCTTTCCTTGACGGTAGCCTCGGCGTGGCAGACCGGGCATTCGGTTGGAATCTCGAAGATGCCCATCGGTTCCGTTACATTGATTACCTTCGGGATAATCTTGTTTGCCTTGATTACCTGCAGTTTGCTTCCCTTGCCGCCGATGCCCAACCGTTCGCATTCGCTTACGTTGCAGAGTGAGGCACGCTGAACGGTGGTTCCTTCCAGCTCTACCGGTTTGAATACTGCCACCGGAGTGATGGTGTTGGCTGCGCACGACCATTCGATGTGGTCCAGTTCTGTGTCTGCATGTTCATCCTGCCATTTGAAGGCGTAACCGGCTCTTGTGGCATGGTGCCCGGTTACGGAACCGGTAGCTGCGTAAGCTGTATCATCGTAGCAGATAACGAGTCCATCCACAGGATAAGGGTTGGTCTTGTCGGTCACCTTCTGGGTAAAGCGATTGATTTCTGCCTGGATGCTTTCTTCGTCAGGATGTTCGATTCGGGTTCTTTCCACCGGTTTGAAGCCTAAATCCTGCAGCATCTGCATGCGTTCTCCCCATGAATTGATTTCCTGTTCGGTGTAAACCAGGGTGAAGGGAATCCATTGGATATGTCGCTGCTTTACTTCCTCGGCGTCTTTCAGCGACAGGGAACCGGAAGCAAGATTTCTCGGATTGGCATAATCGCCTTCGCTCTCGATGATAAACTGCTCGAAGTCGGCATACGAGATGACGGCTTCACCACGAATCACGAGATGGCCTTTCTCCTTGATGGTCTTAGGAATGCCACTGATGGCAGAAGCCAGATGGGTGATGTTGGTTCCGATATGTCCGTTGCCACGGGTTACTATCTTCGAGAGCTTTCCGTTGTCGTAGGTTACCACAAGGGTAAGACCATCCAGTTTCCAGGAAATCCAGATAGGGCGGTCTTCTGCCCATTTCACCAGGTCGCTCACCAGTTTGGTCTTGGCAAGTGATAGGGCGGCAAATTCGTGTTCTTCCTTCTTGCCCACGATGGTGTCTTCTGAAACCTTGTTGGTAGGAGAGTCGGGCAGCACTTCGCCGGTTTCCTCCTCCAGTTTCTTGAGTTGGTCGAACTTGGCGTCCCACTCATAGTCGGTCATCAGTTCCCCTTTGCCGTTATAATAAACGTCAGAAGCCTGGTTGAGTTGTTCAACCAAGCTTCTCATCAATATCATTTTATCTTCCATAGAATCTTAATAAATTTGCGGTTGTATGGTAAGCTTCTCGAAAGCGAATCGCATGCCGCGGTTGCCATAGTTGATTCTGCCGCAAATGCTGAATCCCATGCTCGAAAGCAGGCCAATCATCGGCAGGTTGTCGAAATTGGTATCCACCTTGATGCTTGGCACCTTTTCTACTTCGCAGAGACTGTTCACCTTATTAATAAATATACGTGCGAATCCTTCTCGTTGGTATTTAGGGAGAGTGGCGAAGCGATGAATTACATAGTAGTCGCCAGTGGTAAGCCATTTGCCGTCGATGAAATCGTACTGAGGTTCTCCATTGAGAATGACTGCTCCATAGACAGCTATTTCGCCATCTACAGTGAGTACGTAGGCATTGCCATTGTTGATATCTTCTTTTATGTCGTGTTCGGCAGGATAGTCGCTGGTCCATTGGTGGCGGCCAGAGGCAATCATGGAGCGACGAGCTTGGTCGATGATATTCCAGCAAGCCTCAAAGTCCTTGACATATGCAGGTCGAAAATCGGTCTTCATTTCTTTATACATTCGCTAATTATTATTAATCGGGTGCAAATTTAACAAAAAAAAACGAATTAAAAGTATAAACGGAGAAAAAACTGCAAAAATTCTGCAATTTTCCCTCCGTTTTCTATCTTAAGTCAAGAAATAGCCTCTTTTTATAGGCTTTTTTTGCATTTTCATTCATCTTCCTTCAAGGACTTATCTTCCTTTGAGGACATTAGTCTTCCTTCAAGTACATTAGAGTGCCAGGCATTTGTCGAGTTCTGCGATGATGGCATCCTTCTGTTCCTTGATGTGCTGACCGATGAAGACGAGCTTGATCATGCGGTCGCCATATTCTTCATCCCATTCCTTTTCGAGCTGAGGATTGTTCTTGCGGAGTTCTGCGAGCTGGTCGGCTGGCATGGTGGCGAGCCACTGTCCTGCCTGCTTCACGGTCTTCTGCTGTCCTGCCTGCTCAAATACGTAGCACATGTCGCGTTCGTCTGCGAAATAGCAGATACCCTTGGCGCGAACCACGTCGCGAGGCCACTTTCTTGCTACGAACTCATCGAAGAGTGACAGGTCGAATGGCTTGCGGCGATAATATACGAATGTTCCGATGCCGTATTCCTCCACCTCGCCGCCTTCGTGATCGTGGTCGTGATGGTGGTGGTGATGATGTCCATGCTCATCATGATGGTCATGGTCGTGATGGTGCTCGTGATCCTCATGCTCATGGTCGTGATGGTGCTCGTGCTCCTCCTCTTCGTGATGATGATGCTCATCCTCTTCTTCTTCGTTTTCACCGTTTCTTTCGGCCTCAATCTCCTGAATCCAGCCTGCAGAGGTAGCTACGGTCTGCCAATCGAACTTATGGGTATTGACGATGAGGTCGAGGTCTACATCTCCGTAGTTGCACTCAAAGATTTCTGCCTTAGGCTGGATGGCGCGGATAATCTGCTTCAGATGCTCCAACTCCTTAGGCTCTACTTCTGCCGCCTTGTTCAGCAGGATGATGTTGCAGAACTCCATCTGCTGGATAACGAGTGACGCCAGATCTTCCTCGTCGATATCCTGCTTCATCAGGTCGGAACCGTTGGCAAATTCATCTTTCATGCGGAGGGCATCTACCACGGTAACGATGCTGTCGAGGCGCAGGATGCCGTTCTTGATGTATTGAGGACCGAGAGATGGGATGGAGCAGATGGTCTGGGCGATAGGAGCTGGCTCGCAGATACCGCTTGCCTCAATTACGATATAGTCGAAGCGCTTCATGTCTACGATTTCCTTCAACTGCTCCACGAGGTCCATCTTCAAAGTGCAGCAGATGCAACCGTTCTGCAGGGAAACGAGCGAATCGTCTTTCTGACCTACCACGCCACCTTTCTCTATCAGTGCCGCATCAATGTTCACCTCGCCGATATCATTTACGATGACAGCGAACTTGATACCTTTCTTATTTGCCAAAATCTTGTTGAGCAGGGTTGTCTTGCCGCTGCCCAGATAGCCTGTCAAAAGCAGGACTGGAACTTCTTTTGTGTTCATACTTATATTATTTGTTGATATTTTCAATGCAGTTGATATTTTCAATGCATGTCATTTTCTGATTAAAATGACGAAAGCGAGGTAGCAAATAATATGCCATCCTCGCTTCCAATATGCTTGTTTTAATATTATTTACGATACTGATCCAAACCCTTGTTCAGGAAATCGAGGTAAGCACTTACGTCTTCCTTGAAGCCGAACGAACCGGTAAGAGGGTTTCCCTCGTTGTCTACAGCTACGTAGAAAGGCTGGGCATTGGCGCCAAACTTGCTTGCCTGCAAGTAGCTCCACTTGTCACCGATGGTGCGAAGGGTGCGCTTCTCGCCGTTGAACTCTACTTCCATTGGCTGTGGCAATGGAGTCTTGTCGTCTACATAGAGTGAGATGAGCACGTAGTCCTTTGTCAGTTTGTCAGCCACTGATGGGTCTGTCCATACGGAAGCCTCCATCTTGCGGCAGTTCACGCAACCGAAACCGGTGAAGTCGATGAGCACAGGCTTGCCTGCTGCCTTGGCTGCGGCCATACCCGTCTCGTAGTCCTTGTACTCAGATTCCACGGTCTTGTTGTTGAGGTTGAAATCCTGGGTGTTGATTGGTGGAGCGAAAGCGCTGACAGCCTTGCATGGTGCACCCCAGAGACCTGGAATCATATATACTGAGAATGCCAGAGAGCAGAGACCCAGCATGATGCAAGCCACTGGCATAGGTTTGTTGATGTCGCCACCGATGGCGTCTACCTGGAACTTGAGCTTACCGATGAGATAGAGACCCAAGAGACCGAAGATGACAATCCAAAGAGCAAGGAATACCTCGCGGTCCATGATGTGCCAGCCGTAAGCCAGGTCGGCAACGCTCAGGAACTTCAAAGAGAAGGCGAGCTCAATGAAACCAAGCACAATCTTGATGGTCTCCATCCATGAACCTGACTTTGGAGCCGACTTCAACCAGGATGGGAAGAGGGCGAAGAGGGTAAATGGAAGGGCGAGAGCCAGGGCGAAACCAAACATACCCACGGTAGGAGCGAGCCAGTCGCCGGATGTTACCGTCTGAACCAGCAGCAATCCGATGATAGGAGCGGTGCAGGAGAAGCTGACCAGTACGAGGGTGAATGCCATCAGGAAGATGGAAATCAGACCTGTGGTGCTGGAAGCCTTGCTGTCTACGGCATTTCCCCAACTGTCTGGCAACTTGATTTCGAACCATCCGAAGAAGGAGAATGCAAATATAGCCAGGAGCAGGAAGAGAATGATGTTGAATACAGCACTTGTACTCAAGGCATTCAGGGTGCTTGGACCGGCAATGGCTGTAACGGCAAGACCGAGGACCAGATAAATAATCACGATGCTCAATCCGTAGGTGATGGCATCACGGATACCCTTCTTCTTGTCGTTCTTGGCACGTTTCAGGAAGAAGCTCACGGTCATCGGGATGATAGGCCAGATGCAAGGCATCACGAGTGCGAGCAAACCGCCCACGAATCCGATGATGAAGATATATAGGATGCCATGGCTTGCGATGTCGTTGTTGCCGCCGAATGCCTGCAACTCCTTCACCACAGGTTTCCACCATGCCTTGGCGTCATCGCTGTTGGCTTCTACCGAGAAGGCAGGGTCGATAGTGGCTGTGCTGTCCACTTTCTCTGCATTGGCAAGATTTGCCAGGGAGTCGGCCTGTGCCTTAGCCAGCGCTGCTGCGTCAACCTTGTTGGCGTCTGCAGCATTGTCCTTTGCAGCCTCCTTGCTATCTACGGCAGGAGAAGTGCCGCTCTTCTTGATGCTAGCCTCGCTTGGTGGCAGACAGTTCTGCTCGCTGCAGGCACCATATTCCAAGTAAGCATCAATGACATACGTTGGCTTGGTGAACTTAATCTTCTGCACGAAGGTAGCGCTGCCTTCAAAATAGCGCAACTTCATCTCGAAGAGCGGGTCGAAGGTGGAAATCTCTTTTCCTTTTGCCTTTAACTTGCCAACCAGTTCGGCACCATCCATCTTGTTGACGTTGAAACTGGCGGAGATAGGGCCATCTGCGCCAAGGCCAGTAGAATAGACATGCCATCCAGGTTGAATCTTACAACTAAATACGATTTCTGCCTCCGCAGACCCATTGGTCTTCAAGGTGCTGGTCACCTTCACGGGGTTCAGCATCTGAGCGTTGGCCATGACTACTGCTAGGAGTAGTTGGAAAACTAATAATACTTTTCTCATGTTTTTATAATGTAATTTTGATGCAAAGTTACGAAAATTTAAAGTAATTACGTTCGTCTTGGTGCATTTGGGTACTACCTTTTATCTTTTTTAAGAATTTATATCGCGTTTTATGATGATTTCTTTGGATTTTTGCCGTAAAACTCGTAACTTTGCAGCCAGAATGAACAAGAGAACCCTATACATATTCAGTCTTTGGATAGCCACCATTACGGTGCTTCTATCCACGGTGGTGAGTCATCATCACCACATGGACCGTATCTGTATGGTTCAGGAACAGTGCCAGGAAGATGGTAACATCAATGATGAGCATACCAATCATCATGACCAGGAGTCGAATACCGACCGTGGAAACTGCCGTGTGCATCAGATGCACCACTTTGTCACCAATGCCAAGGTAGTGAAGGGCATCCGCAAGTTGCTGGTAGATGAGAGCCATCAGTTTGTAGTGCTGTCTTGTTCCTCTCTTTTAATCCTCCCTCGTCTCTCACTCATTTCAGTGAAATGGCAGCATGTGGCTGCTTCTCCTCTTGCTGAGGAACTGTCGGCTGGCTATAGCAGGCGGGGACCTCCTTCTATTTTATGATTTTATTCAAGTTTGCCACTTGGTTGCAAAAATCGGTTTGAAGATTCGAATGCAACGGAGTTGCAAGGATTTTTGTGTACTTTTGCCAGCGGATTCATGATAAGATCCGTTGTGTGAAATTGTAGTGTAGAATTATAAAATAGAAGGAAAAAACAAACATGAAAAGAATTATTTTAATAGTCGCCGTTACGGCGATTGCCTGGGCTGGCTTCGCTTTCTTTGCGAAACAGACCGGTTCTGAGGCTCATGCGCATGAGGAACATGAGCACGAAGAAGTAGATTTTGATCATATTCCGTTGACAGCCAAGCAGGTCAGCACCGTGGATTTGAAGATGGGCGAGGCTGTGGAGCGTGAGATGGATGCCACCATTGATGCGAAGGGTTCGCTCGTACTGCGTGCACAGGCAATGGGCGATGTGGCTTCGCTCATGGGAGGCATCGTGAAAAGCATTTCAGTTAAGGAAGGACAGTTTGTACACAAGGGTCAGGTGGTTGCCACTGTTGAGAATACCGATGTGGTGAGTCTGCAGCGTGAGTACTATTCGGCTGCCAAGGAGTGTGAACTTGCCCGAATTGATATGGAGCGCCAGAAGCTGCTTGCTCAGAATGGCGCCGGCATCAAGCGCACCCTGCAGCAGGCTCAGAAAGATTACCATGTGGCTCATGCCAACATGTTGGGCATCGGTCGCCAGTTGGCGCAGATGGGCATTTCTATTGCCGCTGTAGCCAAAGGCAAGTTTACCACAGCGTTCCCGCTGCGTGCGCCTATCTCTGGCGTCGTGAGCGAGATGACTGCCAGTCTGGGTAGCTTTGCAGATATGCAGACTCCTCTGATGAAAATCAGAAATACCCAGGCGATAGAATGCGACCTCAATGTCTTCGAGAAGGATTTGGCAAAGATCAAGGTGGGTAATCGTGTGACCATGAACCTGACCAATCAGCCGGGCGTGAAACTTTCAGGCACCGTTTATGGTATGAACCAATACTTTAACGATAATTCGAAAGCCGTTGCTGTTCATGTAAAGTTGGATGCTGCAAGCGTGAAGAGTTATCTGCATTCTTCTTCAGGCAACACCCATGGCGGAAAGCTTTTTGCTGGCATGTATGTAAGCGGAAAGATAGCCACTGGCAGCCAGCAGTGCCTCGCTCTGCCATCCCAGGCGATTGTGAACGCAGATGGAAAGCAGTATGTCTTCGCCCTCAATGGAGCTCCCAGCAAGGGTAACTATAGCTTCTCCCGCCACGAGGTAACCACAGGTGCTTCGGATGGTAAATATACTGAGGTGAAGCTATGCGACCATCTACTCAAAGGCAAGGATGGGGCTGCCGGCAAGAAGATTGTAACCGAGAACGCTTATTATCTGGCTTCGCTTACAGGCGAACATGGTGAGCATGCGCATTAAGAAAGGGTAGCTTATGTTTCAGAAACTTATTACTTATTCCATTCGCCACAAACTGGTGATTGGAGTACTCTCTATAGCCCTGGCAATATGGGGTGTATGGTCGCTGGTGCATCTTCCCTTCGATTCCACTCCAGATATTACCGATAATCAGGTGCAGGTCATCACGCAGGCTCCTTCGCTGGGAGCTCAGGAGGTGGAGCAATACGTAACCACTCCTGTAGAGATGGCACTTGCCAATATCCCCCGCATCCAGGAACGCCGAAGCATTTCAAGAAGCGGACTCTCGGTTATCACGCTTGTCTTCGACGATGCCGCCGATATCTATTGGGCACGTTCGCAGGTGAGTCAGGTGGTGGAACAGTTGGAGAAAGAACTGCCTAAGAACACCGAGACAGAGATGGGACCTATCGCCACCGGATTGGGCGAAATCTACCACTATACCATTCGTGCCAAGGAGGGATACGAGCATAAATACTCGCTTACCCAGCTCAGAACCATGCAGGACTGGATTGTGCGCAAACAGCTTTCCGGAACCCCAGGTGTTGCCGAGGTAAGCGGTTGGGGCGGTTATGTCAAGCAGTATGAGGTGGCTATCAATACCGACCAGCTCAACGCCAGCGGGGTTTCCGTAAGCGAGGTGTTTGATGCCTTGCAGCGCAACAATGCCAATACGGGCGGCAGCTACATCGAGCAGAATTCCAATCAGTATTACATCCGTGGCATCGGTGTGGTGAAGAATTTGGAGGATGTTGCCAACATCACGGTGAAGACGGTGGATGGAACGCCAGTCAAGGTGGGCGACGTGGCAAAGGTTCAGTTGGGGCATGCCACCCGTTTCGGAGCCGTTACCCGCAATGGTGAAGGCGAGGTGGTGGCAGGTATCGCCATCATGCTCAAGGGCGAGAACTTCCAGGAGGTAATCAAAAACGTGAAGGAGCGAATCAGCCAGATTCAGAAATCACTGCCCGAAGGCGTGGTCATCGAACCGTTTATCGACCGTACCAACCTGGTGGATAGAGTAGAGGGCACCATCGCCCGCAACCTCATCGAAGGTGGACTCATCGTTATCTTCGTGCTTGTCATCTTTCTGGGCAACTGGCGTGCAGGACTGGTGGTGGCGAGTGTCATCCCGCTCAGTATGCTCTTTGCCTTCGGCATGATGAAGACCTTCGGCATCGACGGCAATCTGATGTCATTGGGAGCCATCGACTTCGGTATGATTGTCGATTCCGCCGTCATCATCGTCGAGGCGGTGGTTACACATATTAATACAGGTCATTTCTCGCAGCCCGAGGTACGTGCTGCCTATCTTGCCCAATGCCAGAAGGAAGGAAATGCGGTTCCTTTCGCCCTGACCCAGAAGCAGATGGACGAGGAGGTTCACTTCTCGGCTTCCCGCATCCGCCAGAGTGCAGCCTTCGGCGAAATTATCATCATGATTGTATACATTCCGCTGATGACCCTGGTGGGCATCGAGGGAAAGATGTTCCGTCCGATGGCGCTCACCGTGTTCTTCGCCATCCTCGGTGCCTTCATCCTGTCGCTCACCTATGTGCCGATGGCAAGTTCGCTCCTGTTGAGCCGCAAGGTGCACAACAGAAAGACTTTCTCTGATCAGATGATAGAGAAGTTGCAGGGCTGGTATCGTCCTATCCTCGATTGGGTGCTTGCCCGCAACAGGGATGTCATCACGGGAGCCGTGGCTTTGTTCTGCGTCAGCGTGGTGGGCTTCAAGTATCTGGGAGGCGAGTTTATCCCGAGTCTGGAAGAAGGCGACTTCGCTGTGGAAATGAGTATGTCGCAGGGAACGTCGCTCTCGCAGATGGTGGAGAGCTGCAGCAAGGCTGAAAAACTGCTCAAGAAGGAATATCCTGAAATCAAGCAGGTGGTGAGCCGCATCGGAAGCGCCGAGATTCCTACCGACCCGATGCCTGTGGAACGTGCCGACATCATGATAGCCCTGAAACCGAAGGCAGAATGGACCTCTGCCAAGACGACTCCCGAACTGATGGAGAAGATGGAGGAAACCCTCAGCGCCATTCCTGGTCTGGAGGCAGAGATTTCCCAGCCTATCCAGATGCGTAACAACGAGTTGCTTACGGGTATCAAGCAGGATGTGGCCATCAAGATTTTCGGTGACGACCTCGATGTGCTTACCCAGCAGGCAGGAAAGGTGAAGAAGATGATAGAAGGCGTGCCGGGCGTGAGTGGCATCTTTGTAGAAGAAGTTGCCGGCTTGCCTCAAATCCAGGTAAGATACAACCACGAGAAGATGGCGGCTTACGGTATCAGCGTGGATGATATCAGCAGTGTTCTGGAGACTACCTTTGCCGGTGCCGTGGCTGGTTCCGTCTACGAGGGCGACAAGAAGTTTGACATCGTGCTCCGCATGGATCCATCGCAACGCAATGTAGAGCAGCTTGAACTGTTGAGTATTCCGCTGAAGGATGGCACGAATATTCCGCTTTCGCAAGTAGCGGATATCGATGATTCGCCTGCTCCGGCACAGGTGTCGCATGAGAATGGTGCCCGGCGCATCTACGTGGGCTTCAATGTGAAGGGGCGTGATGTGCAAAGCACGGTGGAGGATATCCAGAAGATTCTCGACGAAAAGCTGAAACTCTCTGAAGGCTACTATTATAATTATGGTGGTGAGTTTGAGAATCTGCAGAGTGCCAGCCGCCGACTGATGGTGGTGATTCCGATAGCGCTGGTCATCATCCTGCTGCTGCTCTATGCCACGGTGAAGAATGTAAAAGAGTCGCTCTTCGTGTTCTCGGCTATTCCTCTGGCTGCCATCGGCGGTGTGTGGGCACTTTGGCTCCGCGGTATGCCTTTCAGTATTTCGGCAGGTGTGGGCTTCATCGCCCTCTTCGGTGTGGCGGTGCTCAACGGCATCGTGCTGATCGGTCAGATGAACCAGATGCAGAAGGAACAGCTCCGGTTGCCACCGACAGCGGGAACCAGTGCGGGTGAGATGATTCATCGTCGCATCATCGATAGCTGCATGCTCCGTCTGCGTCCTGTCCTGATGACGGCTTTGGTGGCTTCCATGGGATTCCTCCCGATGGCGCTCTCGCAGGGCGATGGTGCCGAGGTGCAGCGACCACTTGCCACGGTGGTGATTGGCGGACTCATCACGAGTACCCTGCTCACTCTGCTGGTGCTCCCTGCCATCTACAAGACATTTACCAAGCGTTAGAATTGATTTACCAAGCGTTAGAATAGAACAATTATGAAGAAGTTTTTAGATAAGAATAATATAGTGCTTGCTTCTCTGTTGCTGCTTACTCATCTTTCGTCCGCAGCGGGTGTCCAGGGTTTTGATGCAAGCATCCCCGGCGAGAAGATGACCTTGCAGCAGTGTTTCGAACTGGCTGATAAGCAGAACATCGCCTTGCAGACCGGCAGAAAAGCCGTAGAAAAGGCTCAGGTAATGCAGGGAACAGCATGGAATCTGGACAAGACGGAAATCGCCTTCTCGCAGAACCCGGCTTCCAGCGGTGATACCGATAATGGACTCACCTTCTCGCAGAGCATAGAGTTTCCTACGGTCTATACAGCCCGTCGCAATCAGTTGAAGGCAGAGACCCAGGCAGAGAAAAGCCGGTTGAACGTCACATCCCAGCAGCTCAGACTCGAAATAGCCAATGTTTATTATGCGATGCTTTACCAGACCCATCGCCTTCAGATTCTGCTGCAGCAGGATTCCGTCATCCAGCGCTATTGCGATGTAGCCGGGAAGAGATACAAGGCGGGCGAGGCGAGACAGCTGGAGTTCCTCTCTGCCGACCGCATGAGAAACGACAACCGCCTGGAGATGACGAAGGTGAAGAACGAGGCAGAGAATCTGCAGACAGCCCTGATGGCGCTGCTCAACACCACTACGCCTGTGGTGCCTGCCGCCGACAACCTTGTCATCCCGCAGCGTTCGCCCATGAATGCAGCCTTCAACTATCAGCAGACTGCCGATGCGCAATATCAGAAAGACCTCATCTCGGCGCTCGACAAAGAAGTGAAGTGTGCCAAGACGGGCTATGCGCCATCGCTCTCTCTGGCTTTGCGCTCGCAGCTTCTCATCGATAGCTGGGATCCCTATCACATCAATCGCCAGCGCTTCACCGAAGGCAATTTCTTCGGTTTCGAAGTAACCGTGGGGATTCCGCTCTTCTATGGCGCAACCAAGGCGAAGGTGAAGGCTGCGCAGAAAGACCGCGAGGTGGCTCTGTTGGCGATGCAGCAGGAGCAGCGCGAAAAGGAGCGGGATTACAAACAGGGATATAACCGCCTGCAGAATGCCATCAAGCGAATGGAATATTACAACGGCGAGAATATGGCGAAGGCGAAGGACATAGAACGGCTCAGCACCCTGGAGTATGAGAATGGTGAAATCAGTTATGTGGAATACGCCAGCGCCTTGCAGGAGGCGATAGATATGCGGTTGAAGCAGGCTGAGGTGGTCAACGAATATAATGAGGCTGTTCTTGCCTTAATGGCACTCAATAATAGCCTGTAAAAATAGTCAATTAAGGAATAAATAGCATGCATCGGTGCTTTTTTTGGTGTTTTTTCCAAAAAATGTACCGATGCTTTCGTTTTTTTTTGTATCTTTGCAAAAAATATAGCTATAATTATGGGATTATTCGGATTATTCAGCAACAAAAAGAAAGAAACTCTCGATAAAGGACTTGAAAAAACCAAGGAGAGTGTGTTTAGCAAATTAGCTCGTGCGGTGGCTGGTAAGTCAACCGTAGATGACGATGTGCTCGACGACCTCGAAGAGGTGCTCATCACATCGGATGTGGGCGTAGAGACTACGGTGAAGATTATTCATCGCATCGAGGAGCGCGTGGCTCGCGACAAGTATGTTTCTACCTCAGAGCTCGACAGAATCTTAAGAGAGGAAATCGCCAGTCTCCTGGAAGAGAACCATAGCGATGACAATGAGAATTGGGACTTGCCTTCCGACCACAAGCCATACGTTATCCTGGTGGTGGGTGTTAATGGAGTAGGCAAGACTACTACCATCGGTAAGCTTGCCTACCAGTTTAAGAAGGCTGGCAAGAAGGTTTATCTGGGTGCTGCCGATACCTTCCGTGCCGCAGCCGTGGAGCAGATTTCCATCTGGGGCGACCGCGTGGGTGTACCGGTGGTGAAGCAGCAGATGGGTTCTGACCCTGCAAGCGTGGCTTTCGACACCCTGCAGAGTGCCAAGGCAAATGGTGCCGACGTGGTGCTCATCGATACTGCAGGAAGATTGCATAACAAGGTGAACCTGATGAACGAGTTGAAGAAGATTAAGGAGGTGATGAAGAAGGTGATGCCTGAGGCGCCAGACGAGGTGATGCTCGTATTGGATGGCAGTACGGGTCAGAACGCCTTCGAGCAGGCCAAGCAGTTTGCTGCCGTTACCAATATCACTTCTCTTGCCATCACCAAGCTCGACGGCACAGCCAAGGGCGGCGTGGTCATCGGAATCTCCGACCAGCTCAAGGTGCCGGTGAAATACATCGGATTGGGTGAGGGAATGGAAGACATGCAGCTCTTCAACAAGAAGGAATTCGTGGATTCCCTGTTCAAGAAATCAAAGTAGATTTCGGATGCAATTTATGTGAAAAGAAACGGGAATCTGATTAGTATATATAATAAGGTATAGGTGAATGAAAAAGAACCAGATAGATATCATAACTTTGGGCTGTTCCAAAAACCTGGTCGACAGCGAGCTGTTGATGAAGCAGTTTGAGGCGAACGGCTACCATTGTGTACACGATTCAAAGCGCCCTCAGGGCGAGATAGCCGTCATCAACACATGCGGCTTCATCGAGGATGCCAAGCAGGAAAGCATCGACACCATCCTCGAATTTATCCAGGCTAAGGAAGAGGGACGCCTGAACAAGCTCTATGTGATGGGCTGCCTCTCGCAGCGTTATCAGAAGGAATTGGAGGCTGAGATGCCTGAGGTGGATAAGTTCTACGGCAAGTTCAACTACAAGGAACTGCTCAAGGAGCTGGGTAAGGCCGAAGTGCCTGCCTGCAACGAGCGCCGCCATCTTACCACCCCTCACCACTATGCATACATCAAGATTTCAGAGGGCTGCGACCGCCGCTGCGCCTATTGTGCCATTCCGCTCATCACGGGCAAGCACGTTTCCCGTCCTAAGGAAGATATCCTCAACGAGGTGCGCGAACTGGTAGCCGACGGCGTGAAGGAGTTCCAGATCATCGCTCAGGAACTTACCTACTACGGCATGGATATCGATGGCAAGCATCATATTACCGAACTCATCAGCGAGATGGCCGACATCCCTGGCGTTAAGTGGATTCGTCTGCATTACGCTTATCCAAACCAGTTCCCGCTCGATCTGCTCGATGTGATGCGCGAGAAGCCAAACGTATGCAAGTATCTCGACATCGCCCTGCAGCACATCAGCGACCACATGCTCACTCGCATGCATCGCCACGTAACCAAGCAGGAGACGCTCGACCTGCTCACCATCATCCGCAACCGCGTGCCGGGCATCCATATCCGCACCACGCTGATGGTAGGTTTCCCAGGCGAGACTGAGGAGGATTTCCACGAGTTGCTCGACTTCGTGCGTGAACAGCGTTTCGAGCGTATGGGTGCCTTTGCCTATTCAGAAGAGGAGGGAACCTACAGTGCCAAGAACTACGAGGATGATGTTCCTGCCGATGTGAAGCAGCGCCGTCTTGACGAACTGATGATTCTGCAGCAGGACATCAGTGCCGAGATTGAGGCAGGCAAGGTGGGACTCACGATGCCGGTGGTTATCGACCGCAAGGAAGGAGATTACTATATCGGCAGAACTGAGTTCTGTTCGCCAGAGGTTGACCCAGAGGTGCTTATCAAGGTAACAGACCAACGCTTGCGTGTGGGCAGTTTCTACAAGGTAAAGATGACCAGCAGCGAGGAGTTCGACCTGTATGGCGAAGTAGTGAGATAGAATTATAATTAAAGAATCAGAAGATGAACAATAAGGACTATATAGCAGAACTGGCTCAGCAGACGGGTTATTCGCAAGACGACACCCAGAAGATGGTGCGCAAGGTGATAGACGCCATGATTGCTGAATTTGAGGAAGGGGAAATGGTCTCCATCCCCAACTTTGGTACGTTCGAGGTGAAGAAGCGCCTAGAGCGCGTGGTGGTGAATCCTACCACCAGGAAGCGACAGCTGGTTCCGCCTAAACTGGTGCTCGGCTTTCGTCCTGTTGCTGCCGTCAAGGAGAAGCTAAAGAATGGAGGAGAAGCTTATGAGTAAGAACAGTTTGACTGTCTTGGCTCAGAAGCTGGCTGAGAAAACGGGTATCAGTCAGCAGGATGCCGAGTTGTTCATCAGAAAGATGTTTGATGTAGTCAATGAAGGGCTCCAGGCTGACAAGCAGGTAAAGATGAAATGGCTTGGAACCTTCAAGGTTACTTCGGTGAAGGATCGTGAGAGCGTGGATGTCAACACGGGCGAGCGTATCGTCATTGAGGGAAGAGATAAGATCTCCTTTACCCCAGATACGATTCTCAAGGAAATCATCAACAAGCCGTTTGCACAGTTTGAGACGGTGGTGGTGAACGACGGGGTAGAGTTTGATGAAATCGACAGGAAGTTTGAGGCAGAAGAACAGCTGGATGAGAATCAGCAGATGGATGAGGCTGAGGAGATTCCAGAACCATTGGATGGTTCTGAAACATCAGAGGAAACTTCTGAAGCAACTGGTATTTCTGAAATCTCTGAAATCTCTGATACTTCTGAAACTTCTGAAATATCAGACACTTCTGAAATATCAGACACTTCTGAAACTTCCGATGTGATTGATTTCCTGGATGAATCAGAAGCTCCATCCGTGAGCGATAAGGTCGTTGTAATAGGCGAATCTGAAGCTCAATATGATGCTTCTCCTGAAATCATAACAGAAACTATCGTAGAAAAGTCGGTTAAGGAAATGAAGGATGAGGATGAGGCTGAGCCAACCCTTGAGCCTGAGTCTACCCTTGAGCCAGCACCTAAGCCTGAGCAAATATCAGCTCCAGATTCAGAACCTGTAGTTGAATCAGCTTGTGCATCCGATTCAGAAACATCCGAAGACTCAGAGTCTTACGATACTTTTGAATCTACCAAAAAGGGTGTAGTGATTCCTCGGTATCTGGTAATAGTTGCCTGTTTCATCATCGTAGCCTTGATTGGCGGCATCGGTTGGTTTGCCTTTAATTATGGTAAGATGGCAGCGCAGCGCGACCATCTCGCATTGCAACTGGACAACTTCCATCAGGGCAACAAGGCAGCTAAACCAACTCCGGCTCCTCTTTCGCAGGAAGAAATCATGAGAAAGAAGGCGATAGAAGATAGCATCAGAATGGCGCAGGCTAGCGAAGCCGTGAAAATGGCTGAGGCTGATGGCAAGCAGGCTGATAAGAAGGATTCTCTTCTTGCCGCTAAGAAGCAGAAAGATGCTGAGGCTAAGAAGCAGGCTGAATTGAATAAGCGGGCTGATGCCAAGAAGTTGGCAGAGGTAAAGAAAGCTGCTGAGGCTAAGAAGCTGCAAGCCGAAAAAGCTGCCGTCCATGCATCTGCCAAATACGATCAGGATGCTCGTGTCCGCACGGGTGCCTATCGCATTGTGGGTGTAGCTGAGGTGGTTACTGCCCGAGAAGGTCAGACCATAGAAGCCATCAGTAAGCGTTATTTCGGTCCGGGCATGGAGTGTTACGTTGAGGCTCTCAATGGTTCCGGCAAACTGAAAGCCGGACAGAAAGTCAAGATTCCGAAACTGGAATTGAAAAAGAAGTCAAGAACGCCATAAAGACGAGTTTATGAGGGTGTGTCATAAGCCTAGATAATGGCAGCCGAGGTCGGGCTGAAAGCCCAAAAGCTCCAGAAGCTGCACGCCCTGAAAGCCCAAAAGCTCCAAAAGCAGCACGCCCTGAAAGGGCAGAAGCTCCTAGCCCAGGGCATCGCCCTGGGTA